>Ga0209737_10000070_pt1 | contig 89012 bp, 84 predicted proteins | sample TergutCu122P3_FD_187284 | JGI IMG/M metagenome (GOLD analysis project Ga0209737, IMG submission 187284) | Cubitermes ugandensis P3 segment gut microbial communities from Kakamega Forest, Kenya - Cu122 P3 (SPAdes) (version 2) | ecosystem: Host-associated > Arthropoda: Insects > Digestive system...
TCTACTCTTGCCGCCAATGCCTTGCGTGTCCGTGCCATCTCTTCCATCCTTGAGGGAGACAAAAACGAATTCTCTCATAATACCTCTTGGATGCATAGCTATATCGGTTGTTATCTGAACAGTATTGACACTAGACCGCTTTAGGGGAGATAAAGAATATCTGGCTTTTATTGCTGCTTTGGCAGCGCGCAACCACCTCCATACCCTGCTTCATGGAGAAAGTTTGTTAAAAAATGAAAGTTTCCAGACAGACAACCCACTTATAAGTTATGTCCTCGGGGGAACAGAGCTTGCGGCTTTTGCTCTGGGGGAGATGGAAAAGGTGGCGGAGCTGGAGAAGCAATATTCAAAAAATGCAGACTCAAACCCAACGAGGTTGTTTTTGGTTCAGGCTGCGAAAAACAGGATGGGTGGGGACATAAAATAAAAAACTGTTTTTTTTGATGGCTTAGCTGCTCGACTTTTTTCTGAACCGAAGGGCCGCAAGCGCAACAAGGGCGGCGAGTCCGAAGGGGCCGCCGGCTGTGTTGCAACCGCTGCTGCTGGGGCTCTTGCTGCTACTGTTGCTACCAACACCATCACCTCCTCCTCCCCCTGCACTTCCCTTGTAGTCTCCCTTCCAGCTGACGGCGATGACGCTTTGGCTGCTCTTATAGCCGCTGGCGTTTGAAATTTTGAAAGTCCATCCGCTTCCATCGTTGTCAGCTGCGGGCACGTCTATATCCACGGCATCGTTGCTTGTGACTGAGAGGGATTTGTATTCCGTGCCTTTTGAATTGAACAATTGAAGCGTATAACTGCCTGCCGAAGCAAGTGTTGTTTCAGTGGCACTTTCAGTAAGTATGTTCGTGACTTGGAACAGATATTTGCCATCAAAACCGGCGGGGATTCCCTGGATTCCGACACCGTTGCTTGCAGCTTGCTCAAGGGTGCCAATGGCAAAACCCACCACCTTGTTTGAGTCCAACCCTTTGTTTGCCACCAACTTGTCGCCAGCCGCTTGCGCCTGAGGCACCATGGCAAAATATTCGACCGCCTTCTTCATTCCAGGCTGTGTAATGCCGCCAGTTTCATTATGGAAAGTTGTATATATGGCTCTGCCTTTGCCAGCCTTTAAAGTAACGGCTAAAGGCGTTTCTATCTCTATCGCTGAAAAATCAACCATTGAAAAAATTTCCATGTTGCCGTGCAATAGCACGGTTGCACCGGCCGTGTTCACAATGCGATGCCAGCCGGGAAGATCATATTCTATAGGTAGCTTTCCCTCGACAAGATCACTTCCAATATAGCTTTTGAGTCCCAAATCTTCAACTGTGGCAACAATGTCGCTACGATAACCATCTCCTTTGAATTCCAATCCCCATCCCTCCATATATTCAGATGACCAGTCAGAGGCATAGAGATAGCCCCCCGCTTCAACCCATTCTTTAACTTTGGCTAGATTGGCGGCGAAACTGTCTGAACCGCAATTGATATAAAGCTGTTTGACCTCGGAGAGATCATAGTTCAGCAGCTGAGAACCATCAATCAACTCATAATCCCAACCCAGATCTTTCAGAATCTTGTGAATGGAATCAAAGGCGCCTTCCACCACCACTCTCTCGGCAGCATAGGCATTAAGCACCATTCCAGCAACAACCACTGCCAATAGCTTCGACAATCCATGTTTTTTCATTATATAATACCCCTCACTCCTAATGTTTGCGCTTACGCCGGACGTAGCTGTGGCCTATGTCTGGCTCCATACAAGTAAGGCGTTCATGCAGCTCATTTGTTACTTTTTTTTTTCAATTTTGAGGAGAAACACCGTGCGGCCCCAGTGACAGAACGCCGCTTCATTTTCCATAACAAAACAACCCAGAGCCGCAAACAAGCGAGGCTCTGGGTGGTTTCTTCGCTTCACTCCTGGCAAAAACAAGCGTTTGCGAGCTTAAACCTTGAGTGAGGGCTTAGCGGCTTGATTTTCTTTTGAACCGAAGAGCCGCAAGCGCAACAAGGGCGGCGAGTCCGAAGGGGCCGCCGGCTGTGTTGCAAGCACCGCCGGATATGGAATTGATGCGAATCCTGTCCACGTTGCCAAGATTGCCAAGTGTTGCCGCTGCAGTCACTGTCAATGGATTTGTCTTTACCTGAATGTCCGGATCGAAATTGTAAGCCACTGTTATGGGCATGCCGTCGTGTGACGCCATGTTCAACACAGTGCCATTCGCCGGCTCTGCCTGGAGATTGTATTCCGCAAAATCGGCAAACGACACCTCTGTTTTGGTACCGTCGCCGTAAATCAACCGCACAAACAGTTCGGACAAGTCAAGGGCGCTTCCTTCTGTGTAGTCCAGTTCTGGTTGCGTGAGGACAGAAAGTATTCCTGCGGCTGTTGGCGCGAATTGATACCGAAACACAACCGCATGGCCGTTGGTGTCTAGCACCGTTGCATTGTTTCCGTTGATGGTTGCGGTGGTTAACCCCGTAAACGTGTACCTGGGGTGCGGCGTGAGCGTGACTTCGGCGCTATATCGTATGTTGCCCTTAAACAGGTTGCTGCCGTCGCTCGGTCCCCATGTAATGGCACTGCAAGTAAAGTTTACCCCGGCGATGGGAACACCACAATTGTGGCCCGCTGCCGTGGCTACCGTGTCTTGCTGATTGCCTAGCATCGGTGCGGCGACAGTGAGGGCGACAACGGCGATGGTGGTGTCCGTCGCAGCGAATTGATACGAAAGCGCAACCTGGCTACCATCGCTACCTATCGGCGTCACCTCAGCATGAACTTCGTTGATGGTTGCGGTAAAATTTTCTGGGGTGTTAAATATATAAGTGTCACGAGCAGTCAGCATAACTGTGGCGGTGTAAATCGTATTGCTCTGGAATTGGTTGTGGCTCGGCGACCAGGACAGCGTCCCGCAAAAGAAGTTTCCGTCGCAGCCGTCGCTCGGTGTTGTGTCTGCTCTGTTGCCTGTCACTGGCACAGTGACGGTGAGGTCTGCTCTGTCTATCTCTGCTCTGTCTATCGCTGTCTGTGCCCACGAGAGGCCTGGGAGAAACAGCAGTGCGCTCAAAAATACAAAAAAGAAAGGACCGAAGCATCGCTTCTCTAAGCCATGTTTTTTCATTGGTTCATACCTCTCCATTTGTGCGCATGCCGGTTGTGCACATGTTGGATGCATGGAAAATTCTATGGCATGAATGTTCGAAAAGCAATGCAATTGTTTTTGTAAGTTCATAATTTTCTTCTGGATATGAGGGTAATAAGCGCAGCAAGTGCGACGAGTCTGAGAGGTCCGCCTACTGTGTTGCAACCGAGCTCTTGCTGATACTGCTGCCACCAACACCACCCCCTTCTCCACTGTAGACGACAAAAAAACACCACATGCTTAACCCGAATTCGACGTTGCTTACGTCTACCTCCATACAAAGCAAATGAGCTCGTTGAGCTTTGGTTCATTTTTTTCAGGTTGGAGGATTTTTTTTATGAGTGCTTTGCAATTTAAACGTGTGTTGCGCTGGTTTTTGATTCTTGTCGGCATTTTTGTGTCACTCTTCGTACTGACCGGTCTTCTGTTTGGAGACCAAATGAGACGCCTGCTTGGGAGCTCAGCCTGCTCGCTGGCGGGTGGTAGCAATGAGCCATATTGGGTGGAGATGAAGCAGGAGGTGCCGCGTGAGCAATATGAAACGCTGGTGGAAAACGAAGTCAAATTGGTTGCCAGCGAGCCTGTCTCCACTTTCAGCATCGACGTGGATACGGGTGCCTATTCCAATGTGCGGCGCTTTTTAAACCGTGGGCAATTGCCACCGCATGGCGCCGTACGTGTCGAGGAGTTGATAAATTATTTCCCCTATACATACGCGTTGCCTACACCGGTGAAGGGGGAGTTGCCGCCCTTTGGTGTCACCACGGAAGTGGCGCCAAGCCCGTGGAATGCACATGCGAAGCTGATTCGCATCGGCATTAAGGCTTCTGACACCGCTGTGGAAAATTTGCCGCCGGCCCATTTGGTGTTTCTTGTTGACGTCTCCGGCTCCATGAATAGCCACGAAAGACTGCCTCTCGTCAAAAGTACGCTGAACCTGCTTGTCGAGCAACTGCGCCCTCAGGACAAAGTGTCGCTTGTCACTTATGCCAGCGGAACCCAAGTGGTGCTGGAGCCTACGAGTGGCAAAGAGAAGGCAAAAATTGCAGCGGCCATTGAAAGGCTGCAGGCAGGCGGCAGCACCGCGGGCGCTTCGGGCATTGCTTTGGCTTATAAAATGGCGCAGCAGGGTTTCATCCACAAAGGCATTAACCGCATTCTGCTGGCCACGGATGGCGACTTTAATGTGGGCGTGACGGACTTTAACCAACTCAAGCAAATGGTTGCCGAAAAACGCAAAGGCGGCGTGACGCTGACAACACTCGGTTATGGCGTTGACAATTATAATGAGCGCCTCATGGAGCAATTGGCCGACGCAGGCAACGGCAACTATGCCTATATAGACAGCTTACGCGAGGCGCGCAAAGTGCTGGTGGATGAGCTCTGCGCCACCCTTGCGGTGCTTGCCTATGACGTGAAGCTGCAAGTTGAGTTTAACCCGGAGCACGTCAGCGAATACCGCCTCGTGGGTTATGAAAACCGCGCCCTCAAACGCGAGGACTTTTCCAATGACAAGGTGGATGCCGGCGAAATTGGCTCCGGCCACACCGTAACGGCACTCTATGAAATTGTTTTAAAGGGTGACAAAGGTTGGGTGGAGCCTTTGCGTTACCAACAAGCGCCCGCCGCAAAGGAGACTGCACTCTCCGAAGAGTTGGCCATGCTGCGCATCCGCTATAAAGAAACGGACGCGGCCCCCAGCAAGCTGTTGGAATTTCCGCTCAACGCAAACCAAGTCAAAACTTCACTCGAAGAAGCCAGCGAAGACTTCCGTTTTGCCGCCGCCGTTGCCGCCTATGGGCAAATTCTGAAGGGCAGCAAATTTACCGGCGACTTCAGCCTTGAGGACGTTGCCGAATTGGCCCGTGGCGCCAAAGGCGAGGACAGGCTTGGCCTGCGTGCCGAATTTGTGCAGCTGGCCCAACTGGCGAAGAGTTTGCAAACGAAGGCGCCCAGCAGAGAGTAAGTTTGGTGCAGGCAACGGAGAGGAGGGTGGAGGGTGGGGAGGTTTTCATGAATTGCGGCCAAAAGGGAAATACGCTAATGGGTGGCCATGTCGTCCGCTTCTACTTCTGCTGCTGCCTCGGACAGCGACGAGGCGCTGCTTGCGCGCTACCGCGAGGCCGAGGAGGAAGCTTTTGCAACACTCTACCAGCGCCACAAAAACGCACTCTATCGTTTTGTACATGGCTTGTGCTCCAGCACCGCACAGGCCGACGAGGTTTTCCAGGAAACATGGCTCGCCGTTGTCCGCAGCCATGCTGTGCCCGGGCGCTTCAAAACATGGTTGTTCCAAATTGCACGAAACCGCCTCGTGGACTGTTGGCGTCAACAGAAAAGTGCTGCCATGCATAACGAAACAACCCTCTCCCCAACGGCCGATGAAAAGGACAGCCCTCAACCTGAAACACCCGAGACGCTTTTGCTTCGCGCCGAGCAACTGCAGCACATTTCCCAGGCAATGGAAACTTTGCCACTGCAACAACGCGAGGTGTTTTTGCTGCGTGCACATGCCAATATGGAGCTTGCTGAAATCGCCGCACTGACGGAAACACCGCTGGAAACGGTGAAAAGTCGCTACCGTTACGCTCTCGCTAAGTTGCGACAGTTTCTCCTTTCTCTGGAGCCGGTCCAAAAAACGGAACGCGTAGGAATGGAGGTGAATACGCTGCTATGACTGATGAAACTGAAAACCCAATGCTTGAGGACGAGTCAACCCTCTTGCAAGCCGCGCGCGACTTTCAACAAACCATGCCCAGCCCCGCCTTGGATGCTGCTGTCCTGAGTGCCGCCGCTAAGCATGCGGCGGAAATTCGCAAACCATGCGCGGAGCCTGCCAACCCCATTCCACCCACCCTTTCTCCTTTCAAACGTCTCTCGCACTGGCTTTTCGGCAACAGCCAAAAGCGCGGACACCTTTGGCAGCTGGCGAGCGCCGGCACTTTTATGGCTGTCGTTGCCATTGGACTGGTGTCTTTGTTTGGAGACCAAATGAGACGCCTGCTTGGGAGCTCAGCCGACGCGCTTGCGGGGAGGGAGGTGGCCTTTGAAACTGCTGCCACAATGTCCCCCACCCCGGGCCTGGAAACAGAGGTGGATACGCAGCTTAAACGCGTCCTCAAGCTGCGCAGCGAAGGCAAAGAAAAAGAAGCCAAAACGCTGCTCCAACAATTGAAAGAACGCTATCCCAACGTCGACATTCATGCACGCCTGCTCCAGCTGGAAACCCTGCAGCAACGTTAATGATCAGCTCGGGCATGGCCCCTGCATGAATGCTCAAAACGCAATGCGCTTCTTTTAATAAGTTCAGAATTTTCTTCTGGACATGAGGGTAATAAACGCAGCAAGTGCGATGAGTCCTAGAGGTCCGCCCACTGTGTTGCAGCCGCTGCTGCTGGAGCTCTTGCTGATACTGCTGCCACCAACACCAGCACCGCCTTCTCCTCCTTCTCCTCCTCCAGCACTTCCCTTGTAGTCTCCCTTCCAGCTGACGGCGATGACGCTTTGGTTGCTCTCATAGCCGCTGGCGTTTGAGATTTTGAAAGTCCACCCGTTTCCATCGTTGTCAGCTGCAGGCACGTCTATCTCCACTGTCTCATTGCCTGAGACGGGGAGGGATTTGTATTCCGCGCCTTTTGAATTGAGCAATTGAAGCGTATAATTGCCTGCCGCAGAAAGCGTTGTGGCATGGGGGCTTTTAATCAGCATGTTTGTGACTTGGAACAGATATTTGCCATCAAAACCGGCGGGGATTCCCTGGATTCCGACACCGTTGCTTGCAGCTTGTTCAAGGGTTCCGATGGCAAAACCCACCACGTTGTTTGAGTCCAACCCCTTGTTTCCCACCAACTCGTCGCCAGCCGCTTGCGCCTGAGGCATCATGGCAAAATATTCGATTGCCTTCTTCATTCCAGGTTGTGGAATGCCCTCCTCTTCATTGTGGAAAGTTGTGTATATGGCCCTGCCTTTGCCCGCTTTCAAAATGACGGCCAAAGGCGAGTTGGGGACAGTGCCTGAGAACGTCTGCGCGTCGCCTCGCAACAAAACGGTTGCATGAGCCGTGTTCGAAATACGACGCCAGTTTGGCTGATCGTATTGTATAGACAACGTGCCACCGACAAGCTCACTTCCTATATGGCTTTTGAGCCCCGGATCCTCGACTGTGGCAACAGTGTCGCTGATCTTTCCATCTTTTTTGAATTCCAATCCCCATCCCTCTATATATTCAGCTGACCAGTCGGAAGCATAGAGATAACCCCCCGCCTCAACCCATTCTTTAACTTTGGCTATGGACACACTGGTCGGTTGAAAAGAAGGCTTTACGCCGCAATTGATATAAAGTTGTTTGACCTCGGACAGATCATAATTCAGCAGTTGATCAGTATCCCCAATCAGAGCATAATCCCAACCCAGAGCTGTCAGAATGCCTTCAATGAGATCATAGTCGCCTTTCACCACCACTCTCTCGGCGGCATAGGCATTGAGCACCATTCCAGCAACAACCACTGCCAAAAGCTTCGATAAGCCATGTTTTTTCATTCCCTCAATTTTGCTGCAGGGACACTCAAAAATCAACACCCTTTAATGAAAACAACTCACACCCGCAATCAGCTGTTGACATGCTGGGCATTCTCGTCTTTGATGCATAAGGTAAAACGACAGAATGCAGAAGTTTGTGTGGCTTACCCCCTCTTCCCAACAACCAAACTCCAAAGGGTATAATAATGAAGCGTGTGTTAATCTCTATCCCTGTCCTCGTGGCTTTGGTGGCTTGTGCTGGTGGCAACAAAACAAATGCTGTGGCCCAGAGCCATGCTGAAGTCAGCCAAGTGCTCAGCGCAGAAGCTCAGTCAAAGCTAACACCAGAAAAAGTCATTGAAAACCTTCAACAAGGCAACCAAGAATTTGTCAGCAATCAGCTGACCATCAAAAACAACCCGGAGCGCGTGCGCAACGCGGTGAAAGGGCAATACCCCGAAGCGGCCATATTGTCCTGCCTGGACTCCCGTGTTCCGGTGGAGGATGTTTTTCACCGTGGAATTGGCGACATTTTTGTGGCCCGTGTTGCCGGCAACATTGTAAACGCTGACATTTTGGGAAGCCTGGAATATGCTTGCAAAGTGTCCGGTGCCAAGTTGATAGTGGTGCTGGGGCACGGACGTTGCGGCGCCGTCAAATCGGCCATTGACGATGTCAAACTCGGAAACATTACCGGATTGCTCGAGAAAATTAAGCCGGCTGTGGAGCAGTCCAAAACCCAGTTTCAGGGCGAAGCCAAATCATCCAACCCGGAGTTTGTCGAAAAAGTTTGCCATACCAACGTGGCATTGATGGTGAAGGAAATTCGCAAAAACAGCCCCATTCTGAAAGAAATGGAAGACAAAGGCGAAATTAAAATTGTAGGCGCCATTTATGACATGGAAAACGGGAGGGTTGAGTTTTTTAAGAATATGTAATGGGTTGCAAAATACAAAACGCACAAAGACAAACGGTCAGGCTTTGAAGTCTGGCCGTTTTTGTTTTTGAGCAAACCCAAGCGGCCTATTTTGTCTCCACAATGCGAATGTTGCTTAAATAACGCCGATGCCCGGCAGGTTGGCCGTTGGCCCATTTCAGCTCTCTGATGCTTTCTTCCCCTTCCACCGTCACCACCTCATGCTGCAGATGATTTAGCTTCTGCATCTCTTCCCCTGCTATATACCACTGCTTGTCCTCCCCGCGGATGACCAGCTCAGGCATGGCCCCGCTCCCCACCAGCCGCACCCTGCCGGTTGCCTGCACCCTGTTGTTTTTTTCATTGCCGGTTGCAGGCGTCTCTGTGGCTTCTTCGTTGTTGCTGGCTTGCATCCGTTCAGCCCTGGTTTGCACCCCTTCATGGGCCGTTGCCTGGCTTTTGCACCCGTTAAAAAGCATTGCAAGGCAGAAAGAGAAAATCCAAAAAAGCATGTGTCTGGACATGGTGGTTTATTCTTTTTCAACAGCAACTTTTTGCTCGTTCAGCCAAAGCATGTCCCAAATGCTGATGGCCTGGGGTTTGAAAGAGCGGGCGCGGGTGTCGAAAGCACTGCTTCCTATGCTCCTCATGCTCCCTGCGTAAACCGAGGCTGAGGCTGAAGCCCGGGAGGGGCAGGACTCACCGGAGATTTGAGCCCTCTCCTGCAAGGTTTTCAGAGCAGAGCGGTATTCTTCCTGTTTGGCATAATTGCCTTGAACGCTGTTTACCGTGTTGGTGTTATAGGTTATCAGAATGCCTCGCTCGTGGCTCAATTCATCCGTCAGCGGAGCGCGGCTTACGCCAGCATATCGAATGTTTTTTTCATTGGCATAACGCTTGGAGGCACTGGTGCAGCTATAAACCCCTTCCCCCGGATAAAGATTGACGAAACTCGACGTGTTTTGAGGATAGGACGAAGCTCTCACTATGCTCAACAGAGGATCTTTCATATAGCCATGCTTGGGGTCGACGCCCAGGGTTCCCAAGGGATATTTTTCAAACTCATCGGTGTTGAGTGCGTTGGCCGCAAACCAGTCCCGAAGCAGGGTGTTCCATTCAAGCTTGGAAGCATCGCTGTAGTTGCCCTTCCCTCGGAGCGCATTCACCACCGCTTCATAGTCAAAGAGTTTTGCAGTGCTGATGTCCTGATAAATTTCTGTGCCGCCTGACTGCAGCCTCAGCCACTGGAAAAACAGATAAACCGTGGCGTATTCGTCCAGCATGGCCCCATTCCCAGGCCTCTCGCCCCACACAAAAAAAGTGTTGCCCTCGCTGATTTTGCTGCCCTTTTGGCTGGGAATGCCATTGTGGTCTGTAAACCATGCCAGACGCTCCATGTTGTACTCCCCGGAATATACATATTCGGCGGCGGCAGAGAGGCCTTCGGTTATCCAAACATCCATCTGGTTCCAATCCCACAGCGCGCCTGTGTCCTGGTATCTCCTGAGAAGGGCGCTGTTTGCAAAATTCATCAAATGCTGCAATTCATGGGCAAGGGTGTTGTTAAATTCAGGAGAACCGGGCTCCATGTCGATGTTGATGTAGAGCATGTCAGATTCATTGGAAAACCTGGCATCGGGATTTCTGGAATCGTTTTTTGCATAAAAATTGAGCGTCCAGAAATAGCCGGCCACATAAACCTCCTCATCCTTTGGATCGCTCGGCATCTTCAAAATAAGGATGGTCAGCTTTCCATCGCCATCGGTCAAATAATCGGCCCAATCCAAGGTGTTCTGCCCCACAACCTTTCCGGTGGCCGGATCTGTGACAGGGCCTTGCACAGAAAAATTTTTCAGCAATGCAGGGCGGATTTTGTTGTCATATTCAGAAACCAAGTTCAACAAAACGGATTGAGCCACACTTCGGCCTTCTTCCACCCAAATTTTGCAATGCTCTCCTTCAGCTTTCAGCGTCGCTTTCAGCAAATAGGCCTCAGGCCTCGCTTTGGAATTGTCCAGCGCCCAGAATTTTCTCACCTGCACCCCCTCCTCCCCTTCACAGGATTCACAGGAAAAAAGCAAAAGAGAACCAATAGCTAAAATGACCAATCGTTTTGTGTTCACAAGAGTCTTCCAAAAATGGACCGCAAAGCGCATGAAAGCATGTTTTTAAAAAAACAGCAACTGTTTTATATGGTTTTCAGAAAAGCTTGCCGTCCCACAGCAAAGAGCTGAAATCATTCACACTCAAAATTTCAATTCCATCCTCTGTGGTTTTAGAGAAATCTTCCAGGCTGACAACCACTTTTTTTTGTATATTGTTATATTCTTTGGACAGTTCTCTCAATCCCTTGAGGTGATCTGCATGAATGTTTGCAGAGGCTTTGGCTTCGCAAGCCAGCACAATCTCCGATGAGCCAACAATAAAATCAACTTCAACCCCTGTCGTCAGGCGCCAATAGCTTATGTTCTGAAATTTGTCACAATAGCTGTTATAAGCTCTCAATTCATGAGACACCCAATTTTCAAAAGCTTTTCCAAACAAGGGAGAGTTGGGAGCCAAATGTCCTCTTTGAGCCAGATGGTTTACAATGGCTATGTTTCCGAAATAAAACTTGTTGGCGCTGATTGTTCTCCGTTTGGGTTTCTTTCTATAGGCGGGTAAATAATATCCAAACAGTGTGTCGCATAATATAGAAAAATATTCTTTGATGGTGCTGGCGGATATTCCCACATCTCTGGAAAATGAATCAAAAACCACAAGCTCTGTGTCCGAAAGAGCTGCTTTTTCTAAAAAATCAGAGAAATGACTCAAATTCCTCACCAAGGCTTCTGAAACAATTTCTTCTTTGAGATAATCTCCAACATAAGAGGATATCAGCTTTTTTATTTCTTTTTCCGATGCCAGATAGTGGCTGGGCAAATATCCTCTGTTCAGCAGCTTCACCAAATGAAAGTCGCTGCCGAGCTCTTTTGAAACGAGTCCATAAAGCTCGTAACGCAGAGCCCTCCCACCCAGCATGTTGGCTTGCGTTCTCTTCAGTTTTCTCGCACTGGAGCCAGACAGGGCAAATGTGTGAGGCGTGTTTTCTATCAACCAGTGAACATCGTCTAACAAAGCGGGTATTTTTTGTATTTCGTCTATTACGACCAACACAGGCTCTTTAATGTTTTTAATTCTCTCCCTCAACAAGTGCGGCCTGGGGGCATATTGGGCGAATTCTTCTGACTTCAACAAATCCACTTTCAACGCATCCGGATAGAGATGGTTTAACAGCGTACTCTTCCCTGTTTGACGAGAACCCCACAAAAAGAACGATCTGCTTGGGGTTTTATCCAAAGAAATAAGTCTGTTATACATGTCCATGCTTGTAGCACGGATATTCATGAATATCCAGGGGGGTGGTGCGGATTTTCATGGGGCTATGAAATAATTAATAAAATTATAATATTGGGACAATGACGCGTGTGAAAGAAAAAATCCAAAAAAAATACTTCCCATGAATGTCCGAAGAGTGCTATCTTCTTTTTGAGCCGCAATGAAGAAGCGCGGTTCGGGTAATGAAAGGACAAAAAACCAAGGGCGAGTGGTGGGGGTGAAAGCTTGTTGTTCCTTTTCTTGGGAGCTTCTAAGTTTTTGTGGAAACTGTTCGCTCTTTTGTTCCGACGCCCATTGAGAGTTCGGTTGGTTTGTTATGCCAACTTTCCAAACCCTATAAAGGTAGTTTCACTCTTAACCGACACAGAGAGCCATATGTTTAAAAAACCAGATTTTCTAGAACCCAATCCACTTCTTGAAAAAAAACTTCTTGAAGGCCTTGAAGAGTATAACAAAATTTCCAATGAGGCACCCGAGGGAGGGTTGATCTTGCAAATCATGCAAAACTTCATCGACCGCATTTCCGTCATGAACAGTACCGCGGAGGAGGCGATGAAAAACGTCGGAAACGATCCGGATTTTGCCGAACTCGTTGATAAGCTCAAGAGTCTTTCAGAGCGCTGCCAGTCCGCTGTACAGGATGCGGAGAAGACTTTGGAGGAAGAATCCAAAGCTTGCCCTGATTTTAAACCCAAAAGCCATAAAGAGTTTCTGATGAAAGTGGTCAGAGACGCCTTGAGAAGCAGATTCAATTAGACTGCTTCCACATAGAGGCGCACCGTTTGCAAACTGTGCGCTTCTGTGGCTCCATTATAAAATTTGCGAGAGATCTTTCTCTGGCGTGCTCAAGGGATGGAGGTTGAATTTTTCAACAAGCGTGTTGAGCACAACCGGCGAAAAAAAGGCCGGCAAGCTGGGCCCAATGTAAATGTTTTGTATGCCGAGTGCCAGCAATGTCAGGAGTATACATACTGCTTTTTGCTCATACCATGAAAGCACAAGCGTCAATGGCAACTCATTCACACCACAATTGAAAGCTTTGGAAAGTGCCACGGCAACCTGAATGGCACCATAAGCGTCATTGCATTGCCCCATGTCGAGAATGCGCGGGAAAGGGCCTATGCTGCCTAAATCCATGTCGTTAAAACGGTATTTTCCGCAGGCCAGCGTCAAAATCAGCGTGTTTTTCGGGGCAAGCCTCACAAATTCTGTGTAATAATTGCGGCCATGTTTGGCGCCGTCACAGCCGCCAACAAGGAAAAAATGTTGAATGGCACCCGCTTTGACAGCCTCAACAATGGCGGGGGCATTGTCCAGCAGCGTCTGCCACCCAAAACCCGTGCTCAGCTGAGCACCCCCATTAATGCCGACAAACTGTTTGTCTTCCGCAAAACCACCCAGCTGGATGGCATGCTGAATGAGGGGGGTGAAGTCTTTGTGTCCACTGGAATCTGCTGCTATATGCCGCATTTGGGGAAAACCTACCACGGAGGTGGTGTAAACCCGGTCTGCATAACTCGGTTTGGGGGGCATGAGGCAGTTGGTGGTGAAAAGCACTGGCGCGGGAAGCTGCTCAAACTCCTTCTGCTGGTTTTGCCAGGCCACACCCACATTGCCTTTGAGGTGTGGGTATTTTTTCAGGTTGGGATAGCCGTGCGCAGGCAACATTTCACTGTGGGTATAGACGTTGACGCCTTTGCCTTCCGTCTGCTCCAACAACATTTCCAAGTCGTGCAAGTCGTGCCCCGTCACAACCACAAACGGGCCTTTTTCAATTTTGAGCGACACGGGTGTGGGCACAGGTTTTCCATATGCCTGTGTGTTGGCTTCATCCAACATGGCCATACATTGTAAATTCACCCAGCCAAATTCCATGAGCAGGCTCAGCCACGCCTCCACGGAATGCTCCTTCCCCAGCTCCGCCATACCCTTTATAAACCAGGCATCCACTTCCGGGTTTTGTTTGCCCAACACACGGGCATGGTGGGCATAGGCCGCCATGCCGCGCAACCCAAACAGCAAGGTGGAGCGCAAAGACACCAGGTTTGCGTCGCCGTGGAACAGCTCCTCAGGCTTCATCACCTCCTTGCCGCCAAGTTTTTTGCGCAAAGCCCTTATTTCAGCAGAAAGTGCAGCAATTTTTGCGGTGTCAAAATTGACGTTGGTGACGGTTGTAAACAAACCTTCAACCATCCGCTTCACGGCAAAACTGTCTTCTGCCGTCGCAACCTGCGCCAAGGCTATCATCTCACAGGTGAGTATGTCCTGCTCTCGGGCGGTGTCGGGTTCTTTGCCACATGTGCTGGACAGCACACATCCCGTCCCTTTGGAGGCTTGTTCACATTGGTAACAAAACATGGATTCCATGGTATTCCTTCTCAGAAGTTGTTGGTCGTTCTGCCGCTGTTTTTCGGCACCGCTTCTAAGGTTTTTTCAGAACGATTGCAACTTTCAAATGAGAGCGAAAAGGAAAACAAAAAAACAAAAGCCGATGGGCACCGGCTTTTGTTCCTTTTTTGCCATTAAACTCAAATAAACAGAGACATGTCGGACTCTTCGGCATGCCCCAGCATGGCGGCGGCGCCGCCGAGTTTTACACCGTCTATCAATTCCTCGGCTTTTATGCCCATGACGTCCATACTCATGGCGCAGGCGACAAGCTCCACGCCGCTTTCCTGGGCCATGCGGATTAAGTCCTCGAGACTGTCCACGTTTTTGCTCTTCATTATGCCACGAATCATTTTGGCTCCCATGCCGCCCATGTTCATTTTTGACATGGGAAGCTTCTTGGAGCCCCTCGGCATCATCCAGGACAACATTTTGGACATAAAATCCTTCTTTACCGCGACTTTTTCGGGTTTGCGCAAAATGTTTAGGCCCCAAAAGGTGAAAAACATGCTGACTTTTCTGCCCAGCGCCGCGGCCGCATTCGCCATGACAAAAGCCGCGAGGGCTTTGTCCAAATCTCCGGAAAATACAATGAAATTTTTGCCGTTTCCACCACCTTGCGCCATTTCGGCCTGCTTTCCTTCGGCTTTTTGAAGCTGCGCGGTGCTGATGCCTTTCTCGCTTCTAAGTCCCAAAAATACGTGGCCTGTCCTGCGGCAATAGGCTTCAATGTCGCCTGCAAACGCTGGATCCGTCGTGCTGATTTCAATGAGCTCGCCGTCTTCTGCTTTTTGCAAAGCTTCCGAAAGCTTGACGATGGGGCCGGGGCATTGGAGGCCACAAGCGTTTATTTTTGTGGGTGTTTGAGCGGATGCTCCTGCTTCCTCTCCCCTCCCCTCCCCCTCTGCTTCCTTGTCGGGTGGGGAAGCTTCGGTGGCTTTTTTGGGGGGGGGAAGCAGGCGTTTTTTCCCGAAAATGGAGTGGTAGAGGCGATAGCCGCCACTCAGGTTGTAGGCTTCAAAACCGTTTTGCGAGAGTATGCGTACGGCAAGGTAGCCACGTAGCCCGATCTGGCAGATGAGGTAGAGTTTTTTGCTTTTGTCCAACTCTCCCAGTCGCGAGCGAAGCTCGTCCATGGGAATGTTGATGGCTCCCTCTATGTGCGCATTCTCATATTCCGCCGGCGTTCGTAAGTCAATCATTACCCCCCCCTCCCGCCTCACCTCCTCTATCTCATGCCAATGAAAATGCTTGGATTTTTCCGTCAGCAGGTTTTCTATGACATAACCGGCTATGTTTATTGGGTCTTTCGCTGAGGAATAGGGGGGGGCATAACACAATTCCAGGTTGCTGAGCTCAGAGGCCGTCATGCCGGCACGCAGGGCGGTTGCCAATACGTCGCAACGCTTGTCCACACCGTCAAAACCCGTCATTTGAGCGCCCAGAATTTTTCCGGTTTTTTTGTCAAACAGGGTTTTGATGCACATGTCCACCGCACCGGGGTAGTAGCCCGCGTGGTTGGGGGAGTGGGTGAAGGATTTGTCGTAGTTCAGCCCCAGCTTTTTCGCGGTTTTTTCGTTAATCCCCGTCGTGGCCACCGTCATGTCAAAAACCTTCAGTATGGCTGAGCCCTGCGTTTTTTTGTAGGTGGAGGCGAGGTTGCATATGTTGTCCGCCGCAATGCGCCCTTGCTTGTTGGCCGGACCCGCAAGGGGAATGTGGGTTTTTTGCCCGGTGACAAAGTCCGTCACCTCCACAGCGTCTCCTACGGCATAAATGCTTTCGTCTGTGGTACGCATGTGCGCATTCACCACAATGCCGCCGCGCTCGTTGAGAAGCAAACCCGCGGATTTTGCCAGCTTGCTTTCCGGTTTTACACCTATGGCCACCATCAGCATGTCCGTGCGCAGGCTTCCTTCGTTGAGTTGCAGCTCTAGGCCCTCCTCCTCCTCCTTCACCTCCTTTACACCATTCTCCAACAACAACTTCACCCCCTTCTCTTCCATATGACGGTGTACGGCGCAGGCCATGTCATAGTCCAAAGGCGCAATCAGCTGGTTGGAAAGCTCAACCAACGTCACCAAAAGCCCAGCGTTGGTGAGGTTTTCGGCCATCTCAACGCCAATGTAGCCACCCCCGGCCACCACCGCGGTTTTGGGGTGCTTGTTTTTGATGAAGTCCGCTATTCTATAAGTGTCGGGAATGTTGCGCAGCGTAAAAACACGCGAAGAATGCATGCCCGAAATGTTGGGCAACACAGGCTCAGCACCTGGGGAAAGAATTAAAAAGTCGTAAGACTCATTGTATTTTTTTCCCGTTTTGAGGTTTTTTGCCTCCAGCGTTTTGGTTTTTCTGTCTATGCTCGTCACCTCGTGGTTTACCCGAACATCCACACGAAATTGCTTGCGAAAACTTTCTGGCGTCTGCAAAGTCAGCGCCTGTTTGTCGGTGATTTCTCCGCCGATGTAGTAGGGGAGTCCACAATTGGCGAAGGAAATGTGCTCTCCGCGTTCAAACAGAATAATTTCGGCATTTTCGTCCAGCCGCCGCAACCTGGCTGCCGCAGATGCGCCGCCGGCCACTCCGCCAACAATGGCAATTTTTTTCATGCTGAGCTCCTCTTCCTTCTTAGAATTTTACACATATCAACACCCACGCTGCGCTGCCGCCTGTTCTAAACCACAATAATGTTTTTTCAGTACGTGAATGACTTCGCCCACCCGGGTGTCCGCAACAAAATAGGTGACACTCTGGCCGTTTTTGTTGAAATCCAAAATTCCATGCGCCCTCAGCAAAGCCAAATGCTGCGACAAGGCCGACTGGCTTATTTTCGGTACGCATTTGGCAATTTCACCTACGGCCATGGGCCCTTCCGTCAAGGCACAAAAAATCATCAGCCGGTTTTCGTTGGCCAGCACCTTCAGCAATGTGGCGATTTGTTTTGCACCCTCTTCCAGTTCCATTCTGCAACACCCTCGCTTCCGTTAAGAATATAAGCAATTTCTTATTTACTTCAGGTTTGGGCTTTGTCAAGGCAAATTTCTTTGGCTCCATGTTTGTTCTCTCTTGTAGCCATTCACTGAATGCGGTATTGGCTTTGGACAGGTGCTGAACACACCAAAACTAGCGGTTTCCACGCGCCCGTCAGACGTGGTTTTTTTGCGCCATGTTTGGCCGGGTAGCGCGTAAGCCGAAAAACAGCCGGCGGCAGCAATGCCAAAAGCTAAGGCCTCGGGCCGTTCTAGTTGCGGTGTTCAAGTACCTGGCCTTCCCCTTGAACAAGGGAAGTGTCTTCACAACGCAACTAGGAGAAGTAAAAATGGCTGACACATATGTTGAATACACCGGACCCCCTCCCTCCCCTACCAACAGACACATCAAAAACCCCACGCCACGGCTTCCAGGTGTCCACGCCCTGGGCCGCTGAACGCGCTAGCATACCGGAAACTTGAAACTCGAAGCCCCTGTCTCCTTTGCGGAGGTGGGGGTTTTGTTCGTTGCGCTTCTGTACGGGGCCCCCGCCGCTTTGCTGGGTTGGAGGCACAGTGAATGTGGCGGGGGAGGGGCAAGGCGCCCGCAGGGTGGGGTTTTACCGGGGGGTACGGGGGGCGGGAGCCCACCGCAAGTGCGTGGTTGTTCTGCACAGCGTTGTTTGTGCCGCACCTCCAGCGACATTAAGCTTGGCAGCAGGGAAGCATAGGTTCAACGCGTGGTGGAGCTGCGTTGGAGGAGGATGATAAAAAGAGTAGCTTCGCCACGGCGACACCCATTCCCTCCCCCCTCCCTCCCCTACTTTAAAACAAATGCGCCTCTTCCAAGCGCGCATCCCCACCAGGGTGGCATACCACCGTCTCCAGGGGGGAAAAAGCCTCCGCAAAGGCCAGTACCTTTCCCAAATGCGCCTCCTGTGTCAGCAATACCGGGTTGGGGCCCGCGTCCAGCGTAAACCATACGGGTGTGCCGCGCCGGCGCTCCTCTTCAAGCGCCAGCAACATGGCCAGCGTGGAAGGCTTCATATAGGAAAGCGGTGGGGAGGCGGCAAAACTCGTCGCGTGCATGCGCCAGGCATTCTGCTCCGCCAGGGCGCCCAGGCGCTCCAAGTCGCGTGCGGCAATGGCTTCCAGGGTTGGTTTTATGTCCGCCTCGGCGGACGCCACCCAGGCGGAATAATAAGGGGAGGTTTCCACAGCGCTGCGCATGCCGTCGCGGGAGTTGGTGGCCTTCTCCTCGCGACTCAAAATGACGGCCACCATACGCAAGGCAGGCCAATGCTGTGGCGCAAAATGTTGGCGCGCAAAACTGTCGGCGCCGTCCTCGCGCTGGCCGCGGTGCCATACGCATATGCCGCCCTGCACACTGCGGCAGGCGGAGCCGGAGCCCTGGCGCGCCAAAAGGGAGGTGGCTTCCACGTCCTTGGGCAAACCGGCCGCACTCCTCAAAGCCAGGGCCAAAGCCGCAAAAGCCGCCGCGCTGCTGGCAAGCCCTGCCGAAGCAGGAAAGTTGCCTTCACTGTGCACCTGTACAAAACCCAGTTGGGGTTTGTCCCTGCGCAGCAGCTCCACCAAAGCGAGGACACGCGCCCTCTCTTTGCCCTTCGCTTCCCGGCTGTTTATTTGCACAGCGTCTTCCTTGGCGCCAAAAGCCACCGTCGTCTTCACCTCCAGCGGCGCCAGCGTCAACGAGAGGCTGCTTTGCCAAGGCAAAATGCGTGCCTCGTCACGCTTGCCCCAATATTTCACCAGCGCAATGTTGGAATGTGCCACCGCTGTCGCTTTGCCACTCGTATTCGCCATTGTAAGCACCCTCTCAAACGCTTCTCGGGCCCGCCAGCTGGCAGGCAAAACCATGCAGCCCCTCCGCCCTCAAAACCCCCAGGGCAGCTTCGGGGTTTTCAAACAAACCCACCACCGCACCACCGTCGCCACCGGCCCCCGTCAGCTTCGCCCCCAAAGCCCCCGCCGCCCTCAGCCTCCGCACCCCCTGCGCGAGGTTTTCAGAGTCCAACTGCATCGCCGAAAGCAGGCCCTGGTTGACATTCATTAACTCCCCCAACAATGCCAAGTCGCCCGCTTCAATGGCCACACGCGCGTCCTCAACGCAGCGGCCTATTTCTTCAAACAAGCGCTTGTGGTGCCTGGGCCACTTCTGCTGGCGCTCGCGCAACCTGGCCACTGTGCTTTGGGTGGAGGAGCGCTTGCCGGCCAAAACCACCAGCACTTTGAGGGGGGCGGGGCAAGAGAGGGGCTCCGCTTTGCCGCTGCAAAACCACAGCAGGGTTTCACGCAGGCTGGTGGTATGATCTGCCCCCGAAGGGTTTCCGTGAAAAACCTTCTCCATACAAAACGCCATGTCGGCAACTTTCCTCAACCACGCCTCCCCCTCCTCTCCGGGGAAAGCCGCCATGGCCAAAGCCTTCGCACAGGCAACCGATACCGCTGCGGAGCTGCCCAGGCCGGCACCCATGGGCAAGTCGGCTTTCAGGTGTACGGCTGTTTTGGGAAAGCCGGCATAGTCAGCGGCATGGTTAAAGGCTTGCTGCAAAAGCTCCGCCTGCCTTTCTTCCAAGTCCTCGGGCGCCAACAACTGGCAACATTCCGCCGGCTCAAAATGTGCCTGCACGCCCAGAGGCAAAGCCGCCGCAATGGCCGGGTGGCCATACACAACGGCATGCTCTCCCAGGAGAATGATTTTGCCTGCCCCAAAGGCTGTGCCTGCATTCATGAGGAGGCGTCCTTGTGTTGTTGCGCACGCAAGGCCGCCAGCAGCTCCCTGGCTTTTTCCACCTTAATCTCTTTGGAAGCCACCAGCGCTTTGGCAACTTCGGCCACCTCGTCCGCTGTGGCTCCCGCGGTTGCGGCAACGCTGCGTGCGTGCATGGCCATGTGGCCGCGCTGAATGCCGACGGAGCCCAGCGCACGCACGGCTGCAAAATTCTGAGCAAGCCCCACAGAGGCCATGACCATGGCCAACTCGTGTACACTCTGAATGCGCAGAATTTTGAAAACCGTCTGCACGCCCGGGTGAATTTTAATGGGGCCACCCACCGTCCCCAGGGCCAGAGGCAACTCTATGCGCCCTATTAACTCGTTGCCTTCCAAAACCCACGTGGACAGCGGCCTGTATTGGCCGTCTCTGCAGGCAAAAGCATGCGCACCCGCTTCAATGGCGCGAAAGTCCTGCCCCGCCGCAATGGCCATCGCGTCAATGCCATTCATAATGCCTTTGTTGTGGGTGGCGGCGCGGTAGGGGTCGGCCATGGCGAAGCGGCTGGCCTGCACCACCCCCTCCGCCACCGCCTCCCCAGGCATTTCTGCTGTGGACAAAAGCGACACCGGAATGCGGCACTTCGCCCTTGTAAGGCGCCTGTCCGCCAGGTTGGAGAGTATGCGTAAATATACCTTCCCTCCTGTTAACTCCTCAATGAGGGGGGCCACCGCCTCTGCCATCGTGTTTACCAAATTCGCCCCCATCGCCTCCTGTACGTCCACCACCAAATGCACCACCAACAAAGGCTCCCCCTTCGGGCCCTCCGGCGCGGGCAAAAGCCTCAACTCCATGTCCTTCGCCCCTCCTCCCCGCTTTAACATGTTCGGGTGTACGCTGTTGGCCAACTCCAAAATGGCCTCCTTCTTCGCCAACAGCTTTTTCCCCGCTTTGTCCAAAGCGCCAAACTGCGTTACCTGTACCTGCCCTATCATCCACGAGCCGTCGGTTTCCGCCTCAAACCCTCCCGCCTCGCGAATGAGTTTGGCCGCAAAAGAAACCGCTGCCAGCACCGAAGGCTCCTCCACAACCATCGGCACCAAATAGTCGCATTGGTTTATTCTGAAATTGGTGGCCAGCCCCATCGGCAAGGAGAAAACCCCAATGGCATTCTCTATCATCTGCCCCGCTGTCTCAAGGCCCAGGCTCCCCTCGGGTTTCAAAGCCTGCAGCTGGGCTTCCGTCAGCCCCAGCAAGGTTTGTATTTTGGCCAGGCGCTCGGGAATGGAGCATTTGTGAAAGCCACTCAAACGAGAATTCAACTCATTTTTGTCGTCCATCGTAAACTCTTCACCCTCTATTCTTGCAAATGTTCCAACCAGGTGCGCAGCTCCTGTTCTATCACTCTGGGCTTGCGTCTTAACTCTTCGCAATTGCGAGCGCCGCATAACAACAGAGTCTGTCTGAGTGTCTGCTTAAGCCGCCTAAGCAGTGCACTCGCAGCGGCTTCTCCGCCACTGCTGAAAGCTTTGAAAAAGGGCAATGCCATCCCCGCAATGTTGGCTCCAAGGGCCAAGGCCTTGGCAACGTCCAAGCCACTGCGTATTCCTCCTGAGGCTACCAGGTGCGGCATGGGGCCTAAGGAGTTTCTTACGGAAGCAATGGCCGCTGCTGTCGGTATTCCCCACCCGGCAAACGCCGCCTCCAAACCCTCCTCCGCCTCCTCCCCATTGCGTAGCTGCTCCACACGAATCCACGAAGTCCCCCCAAGCCCTGAAACATCAATCGTCTCTACGCCCAGAGAAACCAGACGCTTTGCTACCTTCGGCGAAATGCCACAGCCCGTCTCCTTCACAAGCAGGCGGTTTTCAAAAGCCTCCACCAGCGCTTCAATCAGCTTATAGCCCCCGCGAAAGTCTCTGTCGCCCTCGGGCTGCGCAAGCTCCTGCGCAGGGTTTAAATGCAAAGCCAGGGCGTCCGCATCAATCATATCTACGAGGCGGCGGACTTTGTCTATGCCCAACCCGGCGGCCTGGCGCAGTCCTATGTTCCCTATAATCAGCGCCGTGGGCGCAAGGTTCCTTACCGCAAAAGTGGAGGTCAATTCGTCGCGCTCACCCATGGCGCGCTGGCTTCCCAATCCCAGGGCAATGCCATGTTCCTCGGCAACTTTAGCCAAAGCCTGGTTGACGGCCAAGGCACGCTCGGTCCCTCCTGTCATTCCCGTAATCAGCAGCGGAGCTTTGAGTTTCTTTCCAAACCATCGGCAGGACAAATCCACCTCATCCAAAGCCATCTCCGGCATGGCGCAATGCAAAAGGTGCACACATTGAAGGAGTGTCCTGTTGGCAAAAGGCTCTACTTCTTGTGTTGCACAAAGCTCTAAATGATCGTCTTTCCGGCGCGCAGTTATCTCTTCAGCCATAAGGCGCTCTTAGCAACTAAACATCCTTTGCTCAATCTCTCTTCAAATTGCCCGCCATAAGACTGCTTCAAAACCGTTTTCTTCCATTTTCCATTTTCTCCACATTTCTGCTGCACTCCATGCCTCTTCTGACATAAGGCTCATAGGCTGGAAAACCTAAAGCTGTGCTGTTTAACTTCAACTGGGAAGAGGGGCGAGGGCGGTGTGAAATTTTTAACTGACGAGGGGCTGTTTCATGGAAATTGCTCTGACAATCTTTTTTGCCGTGGCTTTGCCTGTATCTCTCTATTTGCTGATTTTTAAACCCGGCAGCGCTCCTGCACCCAAGCCCGCTCCCAAGGACTTGCCTGCCAAGGAAGAAAACAACAGCCCCGTGGTTTCTTCACAAGAGGAGCTGAATGCCAAAACAGCTGAGCTGCAGAAAACCAAGGGCGAGCTTCAAAAAACCAAGGAAGAGTTGAAGCAAAACAAACAGAAACTCTTTGAAGCGCGCGAGAAAAACAAACAGCTGGAAGCAGAGCTCAAAACCCAGAAACAACTGGAGCGGCAGGCCATTCAGGAGACAGAAACGGCGCGCCTTCACCTGGCGGATTTGTCAACAGCCCTCAATAAACTCAAGCTTGAGTTGGAGACGCAAAAACCACAGGCGAGAATGCCTGCTCCCCCTTCTCCTGCTGCTGCACCTCCTCAAACCGAAACTGCAGAAAGCAGCAAGCCTGCAAATAAGCCTGCAAAGCTGATCAGAGAACTTAGCCCCGCGGAAAAAGAAAAACTGGAAAACGTTGAGCGGCTGATTTCAGCGGAGCACAACCGCGCCCAGGAGCTTGAAAAAGAACTGAAGACGCTCAAAATTCGATTTGAGCTTGGACAACGTCAACTCAAGAATTTTCAATCTTCGGACAAATTGCAAAAAGACAAATTCAGAGCGCTTGAAAAACGCCTTAACCGAATTCTGCTTGAGAAGGACTTTCTCCTTCGTGCCATGCGCGATCTCGAAAACAGATGCGGCCTGCAAGCAACCATTGCTGAGCTTCCCAAGGAAGCGTTTGCAGAAGAGGAGGCCTTACAAACCTCGGAAGATTTTTCCGAGCATGGCCTTCCTGCAGAAGCGTCTGCATTTTCTGAAAACCCGGCTGAAAGCCCGCTTGAAAATACAGAAAACGCTTAATTTTTGAGCAAGGAAGACGCTTCAGGCTCCAATGCACCCCCACGCCAATCCAAAGGAAGCGTGGCAGGGGTTTCTTTGTCGGCTGAACGCAGCTTCTGCAACACAACATCCGAAATTCTTTTGCCCAAAAAAGTCTTTCCCACCAGAGTCTTTGAAAATCCAACGGGGGCCAGAGACAATAGGCGTTTTTTCTGCGCATGAAAAAGTGCCATCGACAAGTTGAAATGATCTGCTCCAAATTCTTTGACAAAACCTACCAGAACAAAAGCAGCACCCAGCTCTTTGGCCAAAAGCGCCAGGCGATCCAAAGCATCCAAATCTACAAAAGGCGTCAAGGCTGGCTCTGTGATAAAGCCCGGAGGCAAACGTATCGTTATTTTGCTGAAAGCACCTCGCACTTGCGCATGCGCAGACTGAAGCTCCACCGCTTGCCCAAAGCGCATGTCAAAATGGTTGCCATCCTCCATGGAAACATAGTGCGTTCCCCGGGGCAAATTGGGCACAACCACGGGAGCAATGCCCACCGGTTGCCCATTGAGAGAAACCACAGCGCCTTCAGGTGACTCAATGGAAATGACACCTTTGGGCAACCTGCTTGCCAAAAGTTTGGCGCGCTCAAACTCCCGCTGGAAGACAGGAGGCAATTCCTTCGACAAAACATAATGGGGGGCAAGCCTCGCCAATGTTGCCAAAGCAGCTCTGGCTTCCTCTTCATTTCCATCCTGAACGCTCGCAACAACCCAGGCCATATGGGCATCAAAAATCTGCCCGAAATTGGCGCGCTCCGGTTGCTTCAAGGAAAGCTCAATGGCCTTTTTGAAAAGAAGGCGCGCTTCAGAAAAGCGCTTGTCTTCCAAAGCTTTATGGGCATCTTTTAAGGTGTTGGCGACGTTGGGCGGCAGGAGCACTTCCAGCGGATTGATGATACGTGGCATGGGGAGTAACTCCACCTCCCCCGCCTTTGACAATGCCTCCATCAGCTCCGCTTTCATCCCCTCCACAGAGTCTTGTATGGAAGCTTCACTCTCTATAAAAAACACTGCCAGCCGTGGTTGTGCCAACGCCGCCCACGCCCCCAAACTTCCCACGACAAAAATCCCCATAAGAAAATGCTTTCCCATAGAATGGACAAAGCGAAGTCTGTCCTCAAAAAGTCTGCCCCCCATACTTTTGCTCTCCATGCGTATTTCTCTTGCCACACGAATATTGATTGGATTTGCTGCAGTCCTCATTGCTTCTAGCACAGTTTCGCTGGTCAGTATCCTTACAATTCGTCAAAATCAGATAGAAGCTCAACTGATCGGAGATGGTTACCTACAGCTGGCTAAAATCCTCGCCGATGTTCAAACCTTGCACAATGCCTATGAGAAAGGAACAGTGCTTTTGGCGGAAGAGAGCGACTTTTCGCTCCAACAACAGTTGGCACAACTGACGTTGATGTACTTTCCGGGAACCATCCAAACAAAACTGAACGAAGCCAAAACAAAGGCTCATGCCACTCTTGAGCTTGCACCCCACTCTGAAAAACCAACCCTCGAAAGCTTTGCCACCCGTTTTGAGGATGCCATCCAACGTTATGCCGCCTATGAAAACGACACCCAAAAAACCCTTGAGCGCATTGTTGCAGCCGACGAAAGCTTAAACCTCGAAGAGGCATTTAACCATTTGCAAAAGCAAGAGCTTGTCTTGCATGACTCTTTGCAGTTTTTGCAGAATGCGCTCTCCAACCACATTCTTGTCCGCTTATCTCAAGCCCAAAACAGAGAACAAAAAAACGGCATTCTCATTGTTGCCTTGTCCATTGTGTCGGTGTTCATTGGGCTTTTTGTCACCATCGTCTCCACACGCCACCTCCGCCCCATCCTCACTTTGCACAAAGGAATTGCCGCCATACGCGAGGGTGACTATTCGGCCTTTCTGGGGCTCAAAGGAGATGATGACATTGCTTTGCTCGCGCGCGAGTTTGACGCGATGGTTCTGGCTCTCAAAGAACGTCAATCTTTGCTTGAAAAACAACAGTCTCAGCTTCTCCAGGCCAAACAGCTGGCTGCAGCAGGTCGCATTTCCGCCCAATTGGCACACGAGGTGCGAAACCCGCTCTCGTCCATCGGTTTAAACGCAGAGCTTTTGTTGGAGCAATTAAACCAGGCATCCTTTTTAACGCCGGAGCAAAAAACAGAAACCGAAGAGTTGATTTTGGCCATCGTTCGCGAAGTGGACCGTGTGGCAGAAATAACAGAAGAATATTTGAAGCTTGCTCGACTTCCTTCGCCTTCGTTGCAGCTGGAAGACATGAATGCGCTGACACAATCTATCCTTCAGTTTCACGAAGAAGAATTCCGAAGTGCCCACATAAAAATAGAGACGGCTTTTTTTCCCTTGCCCTTGTTTTGCCAGGTGGATGATGCGCAAATTCGCCAAGTCATTCTCAACCTTTTGAAAAATGCCAAAGAAGCCATGCCTGAGGGGGGGAGGTTGCGGGTATCCACGCGGCAAGAGGATGCTTTTGTGCACATTTGCTTTGCGGATTCCGGCAAAGGCATTGAAAAAAACATTCTAAGTGAAATTTTTAAACCCTTCTTTACAACCAAAGAGGGGGGCTCTGGGCTTGGCCTTGCACTTTCCATGCAGCTGTTGAATATGCAAGCAGGAAGTCTCGAGGTGGCGAGGACAGGCCCAGACGGCACAGAGTTTGTGCTAAAGCTGCCACGCGCGTGAATATTCGTCATCAAAAAACCCTGCTGCCCAACGGCCTGACTTTGGTTACCTTGCAGATGCCACACCTGCAATCCGCGCTCATCTCCGTTTATGTGCGCGTTGGCTCCCGACATGAAACGGCTGAAAACAACGGCATCAGCCACCTCCTTGAGCACCTTTTTTTTCGAGGAAGCAGTCGTTTCCCTGACGCACGAAAAATGAATCTCGCCATTGAATGGGTGGGCGGAAGCTTAAATGCCGTCACCATGAGAGACTTGAGTTATTATTATACGGCGTGCCACCCCAGTGGTTTGGAGACGGCTTTGCGTATTTTGGGCAACATGCTCGCCGCTCCCAAGTTAAGCAAACTCTCTGTTGAGAAACAAATTGTCCTCGAGGAAATGTTGGATGAGGTTGACGACAAGGGAGAGGACATCGACTTGGACAACTTGTCGAAAATGCAACTTTTTAAGGGACATCCCCTCTCCTTTAAAATTGCGGGCACACCTCAGAGTGTCATCAACATTTCGAGAAAACAACTTCTCTTGCACTATGAGCGCCATTATGTCGCAGCCAACATGGTTTTGGGTGTTGCCTCACCTCTGCCTTTCGACAAAGTCATTCGCGCATCCGAAAAAGCTTTTTTACACCTTCCGCGCGGGAAACGCATTCAAGAAAGTCCGCCCAACCCCACTCCCGCCGGGCCCAGACTGCTTTATGTGCCCAGAGATGAGTCGCAGCTTTTGTTCAGGCTCAGCTTTTTGACAGTGCCTGAAAACCATGAGCACCACCTTCACCTGCACATTCTCCAACGCATTTTGGATGACGGACTTTCCTCCTGGCTTCCGTTTGAAGTCGTCGAAAAACGTGGGTTGGCCTATTCTGTGGAAACACTGCTGGAAGGTTTTTCGGATGTGGGCATTTTCAATATTGACAGTGCCTCCACGCCAACCCGTTCTCCGCAGGTGGTTGAGCGTATTCTCAAAACCCTTGCAAAACTCACGGAGCCCAACCTCCCCATTGCAGAGTTGCGGCGCGCAAAAAAGAGAAAGCAAATGCAACTTGAGTTTGTCAAAGACTCTCCTGGGGAGCTTTTGAGTCGACTGGCAGCGACGGAGCTTTTTTATAGCCCAGAAAGTTTTGAAGCTCGCACGGAGCGCATTCGAAAAGTGAAAACCAAAGAGCTTGTTTGCCTGGCCAGAAACCTTTTCTGCAAAGAAAACCTCTGGGCGGTTGCTGTTGGGCCCCAAAAAGACAAAAGCGCATTTGCAAAAGCCATTCGCAACACCCCCATTCTGCACAAAAAGGCTTAGGCTGTTTTCATGTCAAAGTGGAAGCGGTCGGGGGGAGGGAGCGAAGGAGCCATCCCAATCCTCGGGTGGAGGGTGGAGTGCATAATGCGCAGCCCTCTGGACATAGAGTGCACACACTTTGTCCTGCGTCTCTTCGCTAAGCTTTTCAAAAAGCTCTTTTGCCAGCTCAAACCGCCGGCCATAATAAAAACCCAGTGCCGCTTCATAACGGCCAAGCCATTCAGGCTTTGTCTTTAAGGCACGCCCCAGCAATTCGAACACAGCACGAGGCGTTTCTTCGCGAGGCCATCGAATGCGATCGAGCTCTCTGAAATGAAACTTCCCCTGCGCACGGTGGGCAACCAAGTCGGTGCAAAGGACATGTACCCCATATTCAGAAGCGATGGATTCCAGTTTTACGGCCGTGGCAATGGGTTCCCCAATGACGGAATAGGTTTGGCGGTGTTCCGTCCCCATGTTGCCAACCAGGGCTTCACCCACATCCATTCCGGCACGAAAGACAAGCGAGGCATTGCATTGTTTTTCAAATTTGAGACGCTTTTTTTCAAAAATTTCCAACATTCTGCAGGCTGCCTCACAAGCCGATATGCTGGGCTCTTCCACGGAAATGGGGGCGCCCCAGAAAGCAACCATACCTTCACCTAAGTATTTGTCCGGCTGGCCATCGGTATCCAAAACAACTTGCGTCATGTCCGTCAAATATTCCTGCATCACCTTCATCAACACCGCTGGCGGAACTTTGCTCACCAGTCGCGTAAAACCTTCCACATCAGAGCAAAAACCAGCAATGAATCTTTTCTCCGGACTTTGCAAAACGGAGCTGGGTTCAAATTGCTGATAGCGTTTGGAGCGTTTGTTTCCCAAACTCCTTGAGCCCAGTGCACGCAAGACAAACTCGCGAATGCTTTGTTCCAAACGCACAGCATAACCCAAGGTTGCCCAATAACTTGCCAGGAATACCAAACCCGGCGTCGCCACAGCCAGCCAAAGTTGCTGTTGGAGAAACACCGTCCTCGCTGTCCAATATTCCAAACCCACCGCCGCAAAACAAATGCTCAAGCTGAGCCATTCTCTGGGCTTTCGAATCCAATGCGAATAAGCAACCGCCAACAAACTTCCTGCTATCCCAAAAGCAAAAGTCAACCAAATGTCGGAGCTGACAGAATTGCGCGTTATTCCTTCCTGGCGAACAATGTTGGACAAGGCTTGCGCCATCATTGCAGCAGCATTTGTCTCTCCAACAGGAGTCCTCACGAGGTTTTTTTCTGCCACCTCCGAGAAAAAAAGAATTTTGGAAGCAAGCTCGTTGTCATGGGGACGCAAGCTCTGAGAGCCTGCTTCCGCATTGGCCAAAATGCGCCACGCAGGAATATAGCGTTTGACGGCTCCATGCTCCGCACGGGAAATGCGCTCTACATCCCAATGTATATAGCTTTCACCCAATGGGCTCATGGGAATGGAATGCTCATCCAACCAAAGGCGACCGTCTTTGTATTTCAGACTTTTTACCCCCAAATGCCGCATGGCCACCACAAGTGCTGCAGAAGGCAATACCCAGTTTTCTCCTTTGACATCTCTGTATCGCACCAAATGCTGGGCAGAGCGCACACGCTGCACTGGGCTGGCTTCAAGTCCCTGGAAACCAAAACGCACCCCACGAATGAGAAAAGGCGTCAAAGGAATGTCCAAACGGCGAAGCTCTCTGAGTTGGCTCAACTCCAAACCTTCGACATGGACGGCGGCCAGACGCAAAAACAACCAATATGCGTCTACCTCAAAAGCAGTGTCTTCTGCATTCAGGCGACGGGTTTTGTCGAGTTTGAGTCCAAGTCTTTGGAATGCAGTTGTTGCTTGTTCCTGGTTTTCAAAACCCGCCCACAATTCCCAAGCGCCCTCTTTTCCCAAAGTGGTTTCCTGGGGAAACAAAAAAGCACCTGCATTCTGCCTTAACAAATTGCTGACGCCCAATTCACTGCTCTCAAGGCTGTCAAAGGTTCCCACATAACTCAAAAACGGCCGCAAAGGTTTTTCGGGCAAAAAGGGAAAAGCTTCAGAGCCTCCAAAACTCAAAAAGAGGCCATCGGGATTGCTGCGCAGGCTTTGGGCAAAGGCAGCATCGTCATCGCCGGCCTGCACTGCTCCCTTCATGGGGTAATTGCGGATGGACGCATTGGAAAGCAAAGGCTCAATCCAAACTTGAGAGGCGCCTTCCTGCAAGGCCTGCAAGGCCACTTTCCCATAGTATTCTCTGGGCCAGGGTTGCACCGTCAGCATGGACTTTCCACTCTCTCTCGCATTCGTCAGTGTCTGCTGATCGACACCCGAAAGCACCACCAGAGGTGTGCGCTCTGAATGGCGACTCGCAGCAAGCGAGAAGAGATCAAAAAACCTGAGCTCCAGGCGTTCCAAACCATGGGCTAAAGTGAATTGAATCCAAGCCAAACCTCCTTCAACACCTGTGTCTGAGCGGACGGACAACAACAAGCTTGCAAAGCCACTCATCCCCAATGCCCAAAGGAAAGCCACCACCAATTTTCGGAGGAAACGAGCTTTCAAGTGAAAAGGCCACCTTGTCAGTTAGAGAGAAAACGAGTTGGGCTGCAATTTGAGCTCGATTTTTCCTTCATGCACCCATTTCAAAAAACGAGCCACCATCCATTGCGCCTGGGTTGCTTCCAACACTTCACATGCCTGCGCTTCTTTCATGGTGGCCTGCTCAACCTCCATGACAACACCTTTTTGCTTCAATATCCACAAAAGCTCTCCCTCACACGCAATGGGAATATGCCCTTTCCAGGGAGCACTGAGTTTCTCTTTGTCGTTGAGGAGCTTCAAAACAGACGGCCAGCAAGGTTGCTGTATGGGCATGGGCTGAAGATCATCCACATATAAAGCATCCGCTGCACCATCCAATTGAGAAACAGAATCATCAAAAAGAAAAGCATAATGCGTGGGGACTTTGCCTGAAATGAGCCTGGACAAAAGGACAGAAGTCAATTCGTCCATGCGCTCAAATTGCAAAATGCAGTGCTCTTTTCCCAAATGGTGAATGGTTAAATGCAGCCTGGGACGCACTGCCGCCAGTGTCTTGTCTGCCCTGCGCACAATCTCTTGTTCAATCTCTAAAGAGGCTTGCTCAAAGCAACGTGTCATTTGAGATTGAGCTTCTGCCCATATTTGAGAAATCTCCTTCAAACGCTGACGAGATTGTTCAATCCACTTGGCAGCCGAGGGTGCCAAGCCAGTATGCGTTGCCGCATTCTCCTCAAAACCCTCGGCATGGGCTCTTTGAGCTGCGCCCAAAACAAATTCGCCATGCAACTGAAGACTGGCTCTTTGTTGCGTATAATTTTGAATTGCGTTTTTGTATTGAGAGCGCAACTCTTCCCAGGCCTGATAGGCCGCTCCAATCGTCTCTGCGCGTCCTAACCACGAGCGGGCAAGAAAAGACCAATCTTCAATGGAAGGAGGAGCCTGGGCCAGCAACTGAAGCGCGCCTGTCTCATCCATTCAAACGCCTCATCCATTGGAATGCTGCGCCATCTCCATATCGCTGTGATCACAACAGCTTTCGCGAGCCAATCGGCTTTTTAGCCTGTTGCGCAGCTCAGGCCCTGAGCGAGGTGTCAGAAATGCAACCAAACCTGCTCCGACAAGGAGGCCTGCACCAAACAACACAAGGCCCGGCAACATTCTCTCAGGAACTGTACGGCGTGCTTCCAAACCCACTTTCTCGAGCACATCATCCGCATCTATGGACTGCAACTTGCGTCTCATCTCTTTCCAATTCATCACTGCCTCCAAAACTTTAAGAAGCGTCCGGCAACGCATTCTGTGTCTATTTGTTTTTTTTCAAAGCTTTCTTCAAAACAACATTCGCTGCACTCAACAATTTGTCCTGGACAAAAGGAAGCATCGCCACTTTTAAACCAAGGGCCAAAACCCTCACTGTCATGCGGCTGGTCAACCCACCCCCTAAAACATAGCCCGCACCCAAAGCCACGGCCAATGAAGCATAAGGGCGCGCTTGCACCTTCTCACTCAAAGCCTCGCCTAAAGCTGCGCAAGCCGCACAAGAAGCCCTTTCTTCTGAATTGTTCTGGTCCGTTTTCATCATCGTGAAACCAACTTCCCAATAATAAACCCTGCCAGCAGAGCCCCTGCAAGACAGAGAATTGGATTTTCTGTCACCCTCGTTTTGATTCTTTCATTCAGCTCAGCCAAATTCTGCTTCACACTGTTTAGCTTCTCTTCAAAATTCTCCTCAACTGCTTCTTCAGGCATTTGCATGCTCTTCCTCCAAAATCCCTTAGAAATTTTTAAACCCCCTCTGGCTCGACAACACTCCCAAAAGAAAACCCACCCCCGCCGCCCCCACAATCCAAAGCCAAGGATCGCGTTCTACCCAGGTTTTGAAATGGACAGCAGCGCGAAACTCTTCCTCCAAAACCTGCATGTCCTTCAACACACGCTCACGCGTCTGCGCAAGGCCTTGCTTAAGTTCCTGCATCGTCAAGTTTTGAGGCTGTGTCTTCACAAACGGACTCTCTTTGTTCAGGCTGCTTAGAGCTCTGAAAAATAACCTGGCGTGTAACAAACAACTCTTTCATCGTTTCAGGTACAAACTTCAAGCTGCCAAGCCGCCGCCCTGCCCACCCAATGCCTAAACCACCCAATATAAAATTCAACAACCCCGTAAGCAACAACGCTGCCCACATCGGCATAACCAGGTGCAGCAAAAAAACCAAACCTATATTCACAAATACATAACCGAAAAGCAACGGCAGCAAACACAACAAAAGCCCAAAAAAACTTCCCAAAAGCGTTTGCAGCTCCTCAGAAAGCTCCCTCTGAAACAACTTCAAATGCTGCTCCACAAGCAGGCTTAAACTCTCCAACAAATTTTTAATGTTTTGTATCACCGCCATGCCTAAACCTCATGGTTCCTCAATGCCAGCGAAACCATTTCTTAAAGTCGTCCAAAACTTCTGGAGAAAACGCTCCTGTCTGAATAAATACAACTTCTCCCCGGCGATTTATCAACAAATGTGTCGGCAACTCCTGAATCTGCCCCAACCATGTGTTTCCGGATTTTAGCCTATCACCGGCCACAACGACAGGAAATGGCAACCCGGAAGCTTCAGAATAAAGTCTGAGCGTTTTTTCTCCTTCCAAATCCATTCCGGCCAAAACAACAACCAAACCTTTATCCGCATAACTTTCATGAAGCTTTTGGAGCAGCGGCATTTCCAGTAGACAGGGAAAACACCACGTCGCAAAAAAACTCACCAGCACCACCTTCTCCTCCCAAGGCTCCAAAACAACGGGCTGCGCCCCCACCCACCCTCCCCTCAACTCTCTTGCGAGCGAACGGACTCGCTCAGGGCTTGGCGCTTTGTGCGCACAACCCAGCAAACTTTCCATCAGAATGCTCAGAAGGACGACAGTCCTTGCATAACCCATAAATCTCCATCTTGTGCGAAAGAATGAAAAAGCCGTGCTGCCTGGCAACCGCTGCCTGCAAACTTTCAATTTGTCGGTCTTCAAACTCAACAATGGAGTCACACTGTGTGCAGATGAGATGATCATGATGTGCACCTGCAACTTCATAGCAGGTGTGCCCACCCGAAAAGTTGCGCGCTTGAACCAAACCACTTTCCGCAAGCAAACGCATGGCCCTGTAGACGGTTGCGACGGAGATGCGCTTGTCCAGCTTGCGCACTTTGGCGCAAAGCTCTTCTATGGAAATGTGCCCTTCTTCTCGAAAAAACACGGTGGCAATCAGCCTGCGTTGACGCGTGTGTTTGAGGCCACAAGCAAGCAAGTGGGCATTCAGCTTCTCCAGCTGCAAAGCTACTTTGGCTGAAATCGCTGCTTCCATGCGCGTATTCCATCCTGAGTTTCTGAAGTCCCTAAGTCGACGCCGCCATTGAGATGAACCAAAGACGCATGCGCCGTTTCTCTCACGCGCAAAGAAGAATCCCCCAACGCCTTTATGAGGGCAGGCGCCAAATGGAGCCCTTCGGGACGGTAGCGTATCAATTCCGCAGCCATCACCCGAATGCGCTCATCCTTGTTCGAAAGCAGCTGCTCAATTTCATGGGTTGTCGCAACAACTGCGTTCGTGTCAGCCCTGCCCTTCAAAGGCATGCCCAAAAACAAAACCATCAGAAACGCAGCAGCAACGCCTATGTGCATCAACGAGCGTGCAAAAGAACTTTGCTTCAAAACCGCTTTGACAATGCTTTGAGCTGACAGAAGAATTGCAAAAGACAAAAACAACCACGGTGCTGCACTTTCCCAACCGGAAGGAAACATGCCGGGGTTTCTTTGCACCCAAAGAACAAAAACCGCTGAAACCGCCAACAGCACATAAGTGGCTTGCGTAAGTAACTTCATGCTGCCTGGAGATACTTTGAGCATAACGACAACACTTAAAAGCGTTCAAAAGGGCGAAAAACAACGAAGGAAACCCAACAGACTCTGAATGTCGTTTATAGCTTTTTTTGAGAAACAATGCTGGGTTTTTCTGCCATTGAAAAAACTCAGGTCCAGCCTGGGATTGACAGCCTTTAAAAACGGCTTATACCGACGAAGATGCAACCTCCTCCCTCTTCTCCTCCTCAAAAAATTTGGTCCCTGGGCAAAACCAAAAACCTCACCGCACAAAAACCCCGGGGGCGTTTTGTTCAGGTTGAGCCCGGCAAAGAAAACCTGCGCGTTTTGTTTCGCCCCGAAGCCAAAAAAAGGCTCTCCCATTTTGTGGAATCCGCGCGCTCCCAGACAGAGCTGCTCTCCCACCTCTCTGCGCAATTTCGAGGGGAAAACGAGCTCCTCACCTGGCAAGAAATCGCCCCTATCCTGGAATACCATCGCTTGCTGGAGCTTTTTGAAAACAAGGAGCGCGCTGCTTTGTCGGCGGGACTTTTGCGCTATCGCTGCTCTTTGGATAAGCTTTCCAAAGCTTCAGGTGCCCGCCCTGACGCACTGAAAAAACGCATGGGCGAGCTTTCCCTCAAAGAAACGTTTGACAAACTTCGAAAACGTTTCGCGACGGAAATATTGGAGACTGCCAACATCAACCACCAGCTGCGCGCTTTGACACGGCCGGGGTATTTGAGAGATTTGGGCATCTCCTCCTCTTTGAAACGGCAACTCTCTGCCAAACTCAAAACCTTGCTCGCTCAACTGCCCGCTGAATTTCAAACCAAAGAAATGCAACTTCTGGAATTGGCCAAACAACACCGCCTCGACAAAAAGTTGCTCTTGCTGGCTCTTCAACAACTGAACATTTTTTAGCCTTCGTTTTTTTATTTGCCCTGTTTTTGAATGCTGTCTCTGTCTTTTAACTCACTTTTGACACTGCCTTTTCGCCATGCCTATCTACGAATACCTTTGTGAAGCCTGTGGGGCACATTTGAGTCTCCTTCAGAAAATGAATGCAGCGGCCCCTTCTGTCTGCGAAACCTGCAAAGCCCAAAACACCCTCAAAAAACACATCAGCAAGTCCGCTTTTCACCTGAAGGGCGGAGGGTGGTATTCGGAGCTTTATGCTTCTCCTTCTCCCTCCAAAAACCAGGACGCTCCAACCCCCAATCCTCCCCCCGCCAACTCGAACGCCCCAAGCACATCCACCCCCCCCTCCCCCTGTGCTGGGTGTCCGGTTGCTTGCGCAGACGCGCAAAAATCATGAAAAAACCTCTGGCCTGCCTCCTGCTGTCCATGGGCTTTTTGTGCGCGTGTCTGGCCGCTCCGCGTATGTCTCTGGACATTTCTGAGCAAGGAAGGCTCTCTCGCGCCCTGGAAGACAAACTTCGTTTTCTGCGCATTTCTTTTTTTGTGACGCCCTTCTTCGCCGACGAAACCAAACAGCTGCTCTCGCCAGTCCATCCTGCCTGGCTCCATGTGCTGGAGGATACGGAGGGAGTGCCTGTCTCTCCCGGAGACATAGAAGACTTGTTGCCGGCAGGTACGCCTGTGCGCATTTTGCGGGTGGAATTTCCTACCCCTTCGGTCATACGTGAGCGTGTGCTTTATAGCCCGCGTACACGCCCCTGGGTTTATGTCGCAACACCCCATTCTTCTAAACCGCTTATTCTCGTCCTCAGCAACACCTTCACCCATTCAAATGACTTCCTCACGGAGTTCAACCGTTATTTGACGCCACTGGATCCTTCCCACCAAATTTCTGAATTCTCCGTGGATGAGCAAACAGCCATTCGCACCAAAGAGGCCATTCTTGGAATCTGCGCAGAGGCACTCGAAATGGCTCTGGGTTATCCAGAAACCAAAACCATCCTTTTTGACGGCGGACAAAAAACAGAAAGCTGGCTTTGGGGCAGCGGAAAAAAAATCGTCAGCCTGCGCAGAGGGCGGGTGGTTGCACTTCAATCCCCTCCGCCTGCTTCCCCATGAAACGCTCTAACTCCAACGCTTCTTCTTTTTTTTCTTCTTCTTGCCCTTGGATTCCGCCGCCTTGGCTGCCCCAGGCTTCACAAGCTTTACAAGCTCACCCATCATGACAGGCCAAAATGCGCCTTTCCCCAAGGCCGCCACCAATTCTTTTTGGCTGCAAATGGGGCTCTCAAACAAAGTGGCAGCATAACCCATCTCATCCAAACTGTTGCGGACATCACTGCCTCCAACCCCCGGAAGGTGCATTTTCTTGGCCATTTCCATGGCTTGCTCATTCGCTCCCAAACTGACACCGGGGTTGTACACCTCAACGGCACACAGACAGTCCAGCGAATGTATGTAGTCGCGGGCGGGGTAGGGAAACTCCGTGTCAAAGGGGCGCGCAGCGACAATGGCCGCCCCCAAAGCTTTGAGTTTTGGCAAACACTCCTTCACACTCCATGGTTTTTCCCGGTTGCTTCCCCACATTTGCACAGGCTCGGGCGCCAAAAGCGGATTTTCAAAAAAACAAAGGTATTGGCCTTTGTCTGTGTCCAGCTCCAACCCAACAAAAACCTTTATTTTTGAAGTCTTGCCTAAATCCAACAGCTCTTCGCAGCCGTCCTGGGTGTTCTTCTCCGTGAAGGCAACCCCGTCTATTCCATGCAGTTCGGCTCGGGCCAATACTTCTCGTGGGCTTAAGGAACAACCACAAGTCAGATAAGAATGAGCATGCAGATCAATTAACATAAAAAACCTTTAGCACATGTTTTCGAAATCAGCTTTTGACAATCCACCACGGCTCTGCCATAAAGCATTCATGTTCACGGGCGTGAAGGTTTTTTCTGCCACCAAGGCGAAAGAACGAGAAGAGTTGGGAGACAACATCTCCCGTTGGATGAAAAGTAACCCTGATCTTCAACTTGTTGACCGGGAGGTACGCCAGTCGAGCGACAATGAGTTCCATTGCCTCTCGTTGGTTCTTTTTTATAAAAAACGCGAACCATAAACTGCTGCCAGCCTCGCCTGCCAACGCGACAAAGGAGCTTTAAACAATGCTGGAGAGTCTTTGTCGGCTGCGTCATGCGAATCCTCATTCTTTTTTGGGTCGCCACAGCGAGCTTGGGAAAATTTGGATTCGTGCATGGCGGCCGGATGCTTGCGCCATAGAGCTTGTCATAGGCTCGCAGAGCCTGCCCATGCAGGCTGTGGCGCATGGCCTCTTTGAATGCTGTTTCCCCGAAAATTCCGCCCCCCCCGACAACCATCGCTTTCGTATCCACCGACATCACCGCCAGGAGCTTGTTGTTGAAGATCCTTACCGCTTCCTCCCCTTCTGGGGAGAGGTGGACTTGCACCTCTTCGGAGAAGGCTCTCACCAACAACTCTGGAAAAAAATGGGCGCCCACTTCCTTCAGGACTTCTTCGGCTCCAGCGGTGTGGCCTTCTCTGTCTGGGCACCCAATGCGGAAGGCGTCTCTGTTATTGGCGACTTCAACGACTGGGATACCCGCATTCACCCCATGCGAAGTCTGGGCATTTCCGGAATCTGGGAGTTGTTTATCCCGGGTATAACGCCTGGAACCAAATATAAATTCCAACTCCACCTCCCCGGCGGAGCCACCCACGCCAAAGCGGACCCCTTCGCCTTCCAGTTTGAAGTCCCCCCCAAAACCGCCTCCATCGTCAACCAAAGCCATTATGTCTGGAATGACTTGGCCTGGCGCAATGCTTTGCCCCAACAAATACGCTCGGACAAACCCCTCTCTGTCTATGAAGTCCACCTGGCTTCCTGGCGCAAAATCCCCGAAGAAAACAACCGCTCCCTCTCCTTCAGAGAAGCCGCCTTCGCTCTGGCTGACTATGTCAAAAACCTGGGCTTCACGCATGTGGAACTCATGCCTGTTACGGAATACCCCTTCAGTGGAAGCTGGGGCTATCAGGTCAGCGGCTATTTCGCTCCCACTTCGCGCTTCGGCTCTCCGGATGATTTTCGGTTTTTCGTCGACACACTGCACCAACACGGCATAGGCGTCATTATTGACTGGGTCCCCGCGCATTTTCCCAGAGACCAATTCGCCCTCGCTTATTTTGACGGCACCGCCCTCTATGAGCATGCGGACCCACGGCGCGGACTACACCCGGACTGGGGCACCGCCATTTTTAATTATGGCCGCCATGAAGTCCGTAACTTCCTGCTCTCCAGCGCCCTCTATTGGCTCGAAGAATTTCACATCGACGGGCTCAGAGTGGATGCTGTCGCCTCCATGCTCTATCTGGACTATAGCCGCAGGCTCGGCGAATGGACTCCCAATGCCTATGGCGGCCGCGAAAACTTAGAAGCCATCGACTTCCTGAGGGCTCTCAACGAAACCGTCCAAAGGCGCTGCCCAGGCACTCTCGTCATGGCGGAAGAGTCCACTGCCTGGCCTCAAGTCAGTCGGCCAGCTTCCGTGGGAGGGCTCGGCTTTACGCATAAATGGAATATGGGGTGGATGCATGACAACCTCAAATTCTTTCAAAAAAACCCCGTGCACCGAAGCTACCACCACAATGAGCTCAGCTTCGGCCTGCTTTATGCCTTCACCGAAAACTTCGTCCTCCCCCTCTCCCATGACGAAGTGGTGCACGGGAAAGGCTCTCTCATCTCCCGTATGCCCGGAGACTTGTGGCAGCAGTTTGCCAACCTGCGCTCCCTCTATGCCTGGATGTGGGCTCACCCCGGCAAAAAACTGCTCTTCATGGGTGGCGAGTTCGGCCAATTCGCCGAGTGGAACCATGAGCAGAGTCTGGACTGGCACTTGCTCGGCTATTATGGCCACAAAGAGCTTCCCACGCTGATTCAGGAGCTCAACCGCCTCTACCGCGAAGAGCCCGCCTTGCACCAAAGGGATTTTCGCTCGGATGGTTTTTGCTGGCTTCAGGCCGACGCTGCAGACGTTAACGTCTATAGCTTTTTCAGGCGAGGGGATATTGGACGTGAAGTCATTTGCGTTGCCAACCTCTCCCCCGTCATTCGGGAAAACTACCGCATCGGCAGCCCAACTCTGGGGCGCTTTTATGAAATCCTCAACACCGACTCCACCCTCTTCGGTGGCTCCGGTATTTCCAACCCGCCCCAGGATGCTTCCCCCACCCCATGGGATGGACAAATGGCTTCCCTCTCTATTACCCTCCCCCCTCTGGGTGTCCTTTATTTAGCCCGCCATTAGGCTCTTCCCTTTTGCGGCGATTCTGGAGGCGAGGGCTCTGAAAAGGGAGCGTATGTCCAAGGGGGGAGTTTTGGTAAACAGCTGCATCAGCTTCGCCGTCTGCTTGGCCAAAACGGACATGTTCGCAAGCCTCTCCATCTTCTCTACGGAAGCATTCCCCGAAGCCAAGGCCATCGCTTTGGCTTTCTCAAAGTCCGCGCAGACACGTCTTATTAAAACATATTCGCGCTCCTCCAAAACACGCCGCGCCATTTTAATGACGTTCGTCTCCGCTTTGTAGCGCCAGGCAATCTCCCCCTTCTCCCTCACCCGCATCACCACCTTCCAACGCTCCAAATCCCTAAGCAACATGGAAACACCTCCCTTGGAAAGCGCCAACGCTTCTCTTATTTCCGCTGCGGACAAGGGTTGGTTGTATAAATAAAGCAAGGCCCACAGGCGCCCAAGGTTTTGCTTGAATCCCCAAAACTCTATCACCTCCCCCACCGCATCCACCGCAAGCTTCTCCCAAGCTTGTAGACGTATGCGAAAAGGACGCGCTTCATGCCTGGCTCGTCTCACGCAGCCCCTCGCTTGGAAAACATGTTTTTTGCAAACTGCCTCGTCCACAAAATCAGCTGGGCACCGCTGGGCGTTTGGGCATAGTCACCCAGCCATTCGAAAGCGGCCTCCATCTCGCGCTCCATCAGCTCAACGGCTTCGTCCAACACCCCGGAGCACATGACGGCCAGGCCCAGCTCGCGCGTGCGCTCTCGCGTCACCGTCGGGAAACTCCAGGCTTCTTTGAAACGCTTCATGACGGAAGCGTTCCTCTGCGCTGCCAACAAAACCAACAGCGAAGGTGTCTTGGACTGAATGTCCGCAAATTGAGGCTTGCCTTCGTCTACGCCCGTAATGTCTTTGACGTCGTCCGCCATCTGAAACACCACGCCCAGCTTGCGGCCAAAAGTGTTCAGCCTTTCTTCCGCGGCTACATTCCCCGCCAGAATGGACGCCGCTGTTCCACACCAGCCAAACAAGGCCCCCGTCTTCCCCTCCGCAATGCGTTTGAGTTGCTCAACGGAAAGCAGCAAATTTCCCCTCGTCTCCACCTCCGCTATTGCCGCATGCGTCATTTCCGCTACCACTCTCAACGCCGTCTGCGTCAGCCGGTTGTTGATGTGCGTCAGTTTCAGCGCTGCCCCAGACAGCATTAAGTCCCCACCCATAACTGCGACAATGTTTCCCCAACGCGCATTCACCGTCGGCAAGGCGCGGCGAAACATGCCGTTGTCAATGACATCGTCATGCAACAAACTCGCGTTGTGGATAAATTCCGCCGCCACCGCCACCTCTACCAGCCTCTCATCCTCCTTCACCCCCAACATGTCGCTTAACAAATGTACCAGAATGGGACGTACGTGTTTCCCGCGTACGGTAAAAAAATCACCCAATGCATCTACGAGGGTTCCATCTCCTGCCCCCATCTCCGAATTCCCCAACCAAGCATGAGACGAATGTTCAACACGCTCTAAAAAATCCTTAAACAGCAAGCTGGGACTCATGGCCTTCATATAGTTCATGTTGCCTTGAACTGCATACAGAATATGAATATGCATAGTTGTTAGGCGTACTTAAAGCTTTTTTGGCAGGTGAAAAGGATGGTTTTTTTCTATCTGCCTGTGTGACAATGCTCGGGCTGTGAATTGCAGCTTATTACCTATGCCTTGTCGATATACATGCTCAAGCCATCCTGGCGTCAGAATGCAGGTGCATTTTTCATATACGCGGGGCTTGGGAAGGCCAGTCTCCTGAAAACCACGACTGCTCTTACTTGGAAACGGCTGGGAAACACTTCGAGCCAAGCCGTACGGCCATTGACGCCGATGGAAATGCGTGGGTGGCCAACCGTGGTTATGGTTGGCTGAGCTCTGTGACAAAAATTGCGGGAGACGAAAGGTTTTGTATCCAACGCAAAGGAAGTGCAAAGCTCAACACAAGCAGAGACTTGAACAACAACGGCACCATTGAGCCCAGCGAGGTGCTTGCTGTGGGCGAAGACGACTGTGTGCTTTTCACGACACCGGTGTGCGTCAACACAAACGTCGGAGCGCGCGCCCTGGCCATCGATGCCAAAGGCGACGTATGGGTCGGGTGCTATGCAGACCAGACTGTCTATCAGATGGATTCAAGAAACGGGCATATAAAGGGAGAGGCCATCCAACTGGGAATGCCGCCTTATGGTGCCATTGTGGACAGCCAACAAAACCTGTGGCTGACGAATTCAACCTCTTCGGGTGCCCTCCAGGGAGTCAACACCCGAACGAGAGAAGTCCTCAACAAGGACAAAAATGAAAAACCTGTGCCCATCACCCCAGACATCGGCAAATGCCATTCCTATGGCCTGGCTGTAGACAGAGCAGACAGGGTATGGGTGTCTGGTGGATGCATCTACAACCACTATGCGGCAACCAAAAAATGGAGTTACTGCAACCTGGGGGGGGATTTCTCAGGTATTGTGGTTGACGGCGACAACAATGTTTATGCGTCCAAGGGCAACACCTTGGTTCAAACCCATTGGGATGATGCAACGGCGAAATGCGATAACAAGCTCTTTCGGAGTGTGAATTTGGGCGACATCGGCGCCAAAGGCGTGGGTTTGGACATAGACGGAAATGTCTGGACTGTGGGCTCCAAACAAGCCGCCCGTGTAAATCCGAAAACGGGAGCGGTGACTGGGAGAACACAGCGCGCGCAAGGCCATTCTCGCCAAGGCTCCCCCACCCTCCGCGGCTATCAACTGGACTGGTTTTGCACACCACCCGCGCCACCTCTGAACTGAGCCGGGCACATGTCAAGTGCATTCACCTCCATTCAAAGCTCCACCGAAACGGCGAGACATTCCCGGCGCCACTTGCACAAAAATTCAAAACACCAGCGAAACTGGCGCGTTGGGAGGTGGGGGTGCCAAGAGGGCTCCTCCAATAAATCCTTGGCCTTTTGGAAGTGCTTCCTTCATATTCTTTCAAAGGAAACGTTTGTGGGTGCTTCAGGTATGTAGTGTTTTTTTGCGCATTCTTTAAATCGGTTGTAGAGGTGGATGCACTCTTTCTTGGAGAAAACTCAACATGGTGGACAGCAGCGACTTTGCACAAGTCCTGACAGAGGCCGAGGACATTGCCCGCAGCGTTCGGCAACCCCTCACAACCGCTCATATCCTCTTCGCCATGTTTACGGTGGAAAACCGCGCGGCCCTCCTCCTCAAAGAAAAAGGCATTGACGAGGACGCCCTCCTCGAATTGCTCAAACAGGCTCCGCAGGAGCAAGAGGGCCTCGTCAGAGAGCTCAAAGAAAAAGCACGCGAAATTGCCAACGGCTGCGGGTGTACTGAAACCGACACCCTTCATGCGCTCATTGCAGCAACCCGCGTGCGCTGCCTGGCTCAGGACTTGCTCTTCAAAACAGGCCTGGACTTAACCGGACTTCGCAACAAGGCACTCTCTTATTATTTGAGCGGCCGTATGCCCAGGCGACTTCTGCTGACGCGCGAGTTGGGCGTTTCCTCTCCCAAAACGGAAACCGCACGTCTGGGCGCTCCGCCACGCACGCAAACGCCGCTGGTGCCGCCTGCGCCACTTCCAAAAACCAACGAAAAACCTGCCGAGCTTCACCCGCTGCCTCTGTCAACACGGGAGCTTTTTGAGGCGCCTGCTGCACCACCACCGCCTCCTCCAACGCAACAACCACAGCAATCACCCCCCTTGCAGCAGATGCCCTCGGCTTCACCTTCTTCTCCCTCTCTTAAAACCCTGCCTCCCCCTCACTCTAAAAACGAATTCCTCCTCTCCCCTCAAAACTTCCCCCTCCTCGCAAGCCTCGGGAAAAACCTCTCCGCCCTCGCTAAAGAAGGTAAGTTGGACCCTGTCATCGGCCGCGCTAAGGAGATTGATGAGGTGATTGATATTCTGGGCAAGCGGCGTACGAATAACCCTTGCCTTGTCGGGGAGCCTGGTGTCGGAAAAACCGCTGTTGCCGAAGGCGTCGCTCAACAGTTGCTGCGCCTTCCAGGGCCCCTCTCCTCCCGGGTGCTTGTGCAGGTGGATGTCGCTTCGCTGGTCGCCGGTACGCAGCTGCGCGGCTCCTTCTCGGAAAGACTCAATGCCCTCAAAGAAGAGGTGAAACGCGCACAGGGGCGTATTGTTGTTTTCGTCGATGAAATTCATATGCTCATAGGCGCCGGCGCCAGCGGGGATGGGCCGCAGGATGCTGCCAATGAGCTTAAAACCGCTCTGGCTCGCGGGGAGTTTCCGTGTATCGGCGCGACGACGCATGACGAATATCGACAACACATTGCGCAGGACTCGGCGCTGGAACGGCGCTTCTCAAAAGTGTGGGTGAATGAGCCTTCAGCACAGGATACGCTTTATATACTCAGCGGGCTTATTCATCGCTATGAGGAGCACCACCACGTCCGCTTCCTCCCGGAAACGCTGAAGGCCGCCGTCTCCCTCTCCTCCAAATACATTCCGGACCGCCGCCTCCCGGACAAAGCCATTTCTGTCCTGGACTTGGCCGGCTCACGCTGCAGGCGCGCAGCCAAAGAAACCGTTGAGCCCGAAGATGTCGCGCGTGTTGTGGCTCAACTCGCTTCACTGCCGGAAGAGCGTTTGCTTATGGCGGAAACCGCACGCCTGCTGAACCTCGAGGCAGAGCTTAAGGCCCAAATTGTCGGGCACGAAGACAGCATCGCACGCATTGCCTCTGTCATTCGCCGAAATTATGCTGGGTTTTCCAGCCGGCGCCCCATGGGCTCCTTTTTGCTGCTCGGCCCTACAGGCGTGGGGAAAACGGAGTTTGCGCGTGTGCTGGCTCAAGTCCTCTTCGGCAGCGCGGATGCGCTTATTCAACTGGACATGAGTGAGTCTTCAGAAAGCCACGGCATCAGCCGACTCATTGGCGCACCCGCAGGTTATGTGGGTTATGGCGACGGGGGGCAACTGACGGAGCCGGTGCGTAAACGCCCTTCCAGCGTTGTGGTGTTGGACGAAATTGAAAAAGCGCATAGAGACGTTTTAATGCTGCTTCTGCAAATTCTGGAAGAGGGCCGCTTGACGGATGGGAAGGGGCGGCATGTTGACTTCTCTAATACCGTTGTGCTGATGACCAGTAACCTGGGTGCTGAAGCCTTCGCCACAAAAACACGGGCGCTCGGGTTTGGAGCCTCTTCCTCCGCTGCTGCTTCGCCTAACGAAGAAGTCCTAAGCAAAACCAAACAGGCCCTTCCCCCGGAATTGTGGAACCGCATCGACGAACGCTGCGTCTTCTCCTCCCTCTCCCATGCGCAAATTACCCAAATTGCCAAGCGCCTCCTCAAACAAAGCAGTGAGCGCCTCCAGCAAGAGCGTGGCATCGGCTTTGAAGTCGCTGAAAACGTCATTGAGTACCTCCTGAGCAACGGCGGCTTTGAGCCCTCCCTCGGCGCACGCCCCATGCGCCAAACCATTCAACGCCTCATCGAAGCTCCCCTGGCTGAACAAATTTTGGCAGGCCACCTCCAAAATGGAGACTTTGTCCGCCTTCACATGCAGGAGGGGGAGCTGGAGTTTTTGCTGCAGCAAAGCAATTGAGACTTCCCCCTCGCAAACACATTGCTCATTGACAACAGAGGAAATCATCTCTATCTGTCAAACCATGGCACGCGTAACCGTCGAAGACTGTCTTCCCCTTGTTGACAACCGTTTTGCTCTGGTTTTGTTGGCAGCCAAACGTACCCGACAATTGCTTTCGGGAGCAAAACCTCTGATTGATACATCCAAAAACAAACTCCCCGTCACCGCATTGCGTGAAATCGCCACAGGGCAAGTTCGCTTCGACAGAGATGTGCGCGACGCACTTTCCGGCAAATTTGACGCAGAGCCGCTGGAATCCAAATAGTCAAGCCGCCAGAAGACAAAAAAGTTTTCAGGGAAGGCGTTTAAGTGCTTCGGCCAACATGTTGCGTTCCCCCGGGTAGGACAAAGCCGCCAGCGCTTGCTGTGTGTCCATCCACAAAGCTTCTGCCACCTCTTTGCGCATGGTGGGTTCAAGCCGATTAATCTCTCCAGCTTCATAGCTAAAAAGGAAAAAGCTGACGACTTTTGAAATGAGCCGCCCACGAAACGAATAGCGGTAGCCTATGTCTCCGAGTTTCCCTACAAGCTTTCCGTGAATACCGGTCTCTTCCCACAGTTCACGCGCTGCTGCTGCTTCGCAAGACTCACCTGGGTTGATGTGCCCCTTGGGCAAAGCCAATGCCTTGTTTGAAGCTGGTCGAATCACCGCAACTTGTGTTGTGCCACCTTGCCACCGAATCACCACACCACCTGCAGAATGTTCTTGTGGAGTATCCAACTTGCCTTACACCTTTAGAAAAAATGGAGCTGCCTACACTTAGCCTCCCTAACACTCTTTCCAAACCCCAACCGAAAATTTGTCGCGTCAGGATTCTTTTTAGGACTAAAGCTTGACGCTTTTCAATGCGTGGTTATATCGGGTGCACGCTGGGCACAATGCGAACATTAAAAGCCAAGCATCTGATTTTATTTTGATCGTCGTTCTAAGGAGAGCAAAAGATGAAAATTCGTCCATTGCATGACCGACTCATCGTCAAACGAGTCGCGGAGGAAACCAAAACCAAGGGAGGCATCATCATTCCGGATTCGGCCAAAGAGAAACCCTTGGAAGGCCATGTTCTCGCCGTGGGTAATGGCAAATTGCTGGATGACGGCAAGGTTCGCCCTTTGGATGTCAAAGCCGGCGATACCATTCTGTTCAGCAAATATGCTGGCACTGAGATTAAAATTGACGGGGAAGACCACCTCATTCTTCGCGAAGAGGATGTGTTGGGTGTAATCGAAAAATAACTTTTATTTCTAATTGAGGAACACCGTTATGGCGAAAGAAATTTTGTTTGACAGCCGCGCCCGCGAAGCCATTCTCCGCGGAGTAAACACCTTGGCAGACACCGTTAAAGTCACTTTGGGGCCCAAAGGCCGCAATGTTGTCATTGACAAATCCTTCGGCTCCCCCACCGTTACCAAAGACGGTGTCACCGTAGCCAAAGAAATTGAATTGGAAAACCGCTTCGAAAACATGGGCGCCCAAATGGTGAAAGAAGTCGCCTCCAAAACCTCAGACGTTGCAGGCGACGGCACCACCACAGCCACTGTGCTGGCTCAGGCCATTTTCCGAGAAGGCAGCAAGCTGGTAGCCGCAGGCCACAACCCCATGGAAATTAAACGCGGCATCGACAAAGCCGTCACCATTGTTGTGGAGTCGCTCAAGAAAATGTCGAAGCCCACAAAGGGCAAAAAAGAAATTGCCCAAGTCGGCACCATCTCCGCCAACGGCGATGAAACCATCGGCAATATTATTGCAGACGCCATGGACAAAGTCGGCAAGGAAGGCGTCATTTCCGTCGAAGAAGCCAAAGGCTTGGAAACAACCCTGGAGGTTGTCGAAGGTATGCAGTTTGACAGAGGTTATATCTCCGCCTACTTCGTCACCAACCCGGACAGAATGGAAGTGGAGCTGCAGGACGCTTATATCCTCGTCTATGAGAAGAAAATTTCCGCAATGAAAGACTTGCTGCCCTTGTTGGAGCAGGTTGCGCGCATAGGCAAACCCTTGCTCATCATCGCTGAGGATGTTGATGGTGAGGCTTTGGCAACACTCGTCGTCAACAAAATCCGCGGTGGTTTGGCTGCATGCGCCGTCAAAGCGCCTGGTTTTGGCGATCGCCGCAAAGCCATGCTGGAGGACATTGCCGTCCTCACCGGCGCCAAAATGGTTGCTGAAGACTTGGGGATTAAGCTGGAAGGGCTCACCCTTGCGGATTTGGGACGCGCCAAGCGCATCAAAATCGACAAAGAAAATACCACCATCATCGACGGCGCCGGTGCAGAAAAAGACATCGACGGCCGCGTCAAAATGATTCGCGCGCAAATTGAAGAAACCACCAGCGATTATGATCGCGAGAAGCTGCAGGAGCGCCTGGCCAAACTGGTGGGCGGTGTGGCCGTCATTAATGTCGGCGCTGCAACAGAAACCGAAATGAAAGAGAAGAAGGCCCGCGTTGAAGACGCCCTCAACGCAACCCGCGCCGCTGTCGAAGAAGGCATTATCCCCGGCGGTGGTGTGGCTTATCTGCGCAGCCTCCCGGACTTGGAAAAAGGCTCCTGGTCCCTTGTGGAGCAATTCGGCATCAACATCATCCGCCGCGCACTTGAAGAGCCTCTGCGCCAAATTGTTGCCAATGGAGGCCTCGAGGGCTCTGTTATTGTCAACAAGGTGAAAGAGCTTTCCGGTCCTGAAGGCTTCAACGCTGCCACCGACAAATATGAAGACTTGCTGGCCGCAGGTGTGATTGATCCATGCAAAGTGGCGCGCACCGCACTTCAAAACGCCGCTTCCGTTGCCTCGCTGATGTTAACCACAGAAGCGATGATTGCGGACAAACCCAAGGACGATGACAAGGCCGGTGGTGCACCCCATATGGGTGGCATGGGCGGTATGGGTGGAATGGGGATGTAAAGCAGAGACAGCCTCTGGTTTTCAAACCTCCCTCAACTCTAAGTTGGGGGAGGTTTTTTGGTGTGGGGCGCCACTCTGGCAATCATTTTTCTAACCTCAGCGTTGGTATTGACGGGGTTTAGAAAAACATCCGGATGGCTGTTTTGGAACACGCGGAAAACCTCATCGGCAAAAGCCTGCCCAATCATTTCTATTTCGCTAAAATCAAGCTCTACATGTTTGAACTTTTCAAGCCGATGGAGCAGTCTTTTGGCTTGAGAACGCGAGAGCAAATTTTCTGAGCCCACTTTGGCAAGTTTGACGGGGACAACCGTCTTGTCGAAATTCAGATCTTCCTCTGGGTCAACCATGTTATACTCTTGAGAACGTTGCTCTTAAAACGAGCCATGACAACCTCAAACTTTACAATAGACTGCTTATTGTAAAGCAAAGTCGGGTTTATTGTAAAGTTTATGGCTCAGTCGGCTTCATCCAAAGAAGCGCTTCTTTGAGGTCTCCCGCGGATGGCTTTGACGAGATAGAAAACCGAAATGACCAATGCCAGCAAGGCAATCGCAAAATTGAAATCCGCCGCCCCCGCCATTATCCGGTAAATTCCTATCCCTCCCAGTGCCAACCCAAAAACGGCATCCCTCAACCTCAACGGCACACTGCGGACTCGGGTGAAAACATAAGCCGCGACAAAAATAATGAGTGAAATATAATCAATCGTCAACACGCCTGCTTCCTTGGCTCATTTTGTGGGCTCGAGTCTGGCCTATTTTGCTGATGAGTGCAATTTTTCCAATTCGAGGCGAAACAGTGAACAAGCACGAAAGAGACTCCATACGGAAATATGACAGCATCTCCAAGAATTATGATGAGACACCCGAAGGGCATTTCACTTCCAAATTCAAAGAGAAGGTGCTTGAGCTTTGCACCGTTTCAAATGGCGACCGAGTGCTCGATGTAGGCTGCGGCAACGGCAGTCTCATTGCAACCATTGCCTCCAAAGAAAATGTGCAGGCTTATGGTGTCGACATATCGCCCAATATGATTGAAGAATGCCGCAAAAAGCATGACAACATTCCGTTTGAAGTTTCAAACGGCGAGCATCTGAATTTTGATGACGACAGTTTGGACATTGTCACCATATGCTGCGCCCTTCATCATCTGAGCACACCTCAAAATTTCTTCAAAGAGGCGCAAAGAGTGCTGAAGCAAAACGGGACATTGATTGTCGCCGAACCCTGGTTCCCCTTCGGGCTCAGGCACTTCTTTGACTATGTCATTTCTCCACTGCTGAGAGCGGGCGACAATAAACTGTTCAGCCATGGAAGGTTGAAACAGCTTTTTCTGGACAACGGTTTTTCGCTCACTGACATTTATAAAAAAGGTTTCATGCAGGTGCTAAAAGCAAAGAAACCGTGACAGCAAAACAGTGTCACTGCGTTGCAACAAACCACTCCCTCTTTTAAAGCACAGAAAAATATCGGGCACGGGGATGGTGGAAAACCATCGCCGACACGGAAGCCTCAGGCTCCATCATGCATTCCTCTGTCAAATGCACGCCTATGTCCTCGGGACGCAACAGCTCAAACAAAATGCGCTGCTCCTCCAAATTGGGACACGAAGGGTAGCCGAAAGAATAACGCTTTCCCCGGTAGCGCGACTTAAAAAACCACTCCAACGGAACCCCCACCTCGTCGGGAAAGCCCCAAAGTCCCCGTATTTTTGCATGCAACCACTCCGCACAGGCTTCAGCCGCAGAAGTGGTCAACACCCCCAGCGCATGCATTTTGAGGAAAGCACCCTCCTCCTTGAGTGTATCCATCATCGGTTTTATTTTGTTGCCGACGGTGACGACAAAAAGAGGGAGGCTGTCTCGAGGAAGGCCCCCTTCTTTTGAAGCCACATAGTCGGCAAGGCAGTCGCCTTTTCGAGGAAAATGAAGGCTGGCTATTCTCTTTTCCCCTGCCACCTCAAACAACTCTATGGCATCACCCTCTTTGGCCGCCCGGAAAAATTGAAATACGGCTTGGGGCTGGCAATGCTGACAAAACCAATGACGCATTTCTTCCATGACATGCCACGCATTGCGTGAGCGTGCGTCCAACAGCTGCTCGTCAGCTTTGGGGCTAAGCCATTGCCTTGCAAATTTCGCGGGGAGGCCAAAAGGTTGCACCAACAAGGGAATGGGGTTTATCCAAGAGAGAATTTCTTTTGCGGGAATTTGCTTCAACAGGTGACGTTCAAAATCCGGTGGCTGTGGAATGGAAACAGGGACTGGCTCAGAAACCTGCAGGGGTGGAATGTGCGTGGCCAAAGGTGGCACTTTGTCCGGCAAAACGTCCAGAGGAAAACGCGAAGGGGGAGGGGCAGAAATTTCTCCACTCAACACTTTCAACGCAATGCTCAGTCCTTGCATGGCGTCTTTGGCATAGGCAACTTTTCCGCCGCCATAGGCTGGGGCAATCTGCTCCACCACAAACCTCTCCGAAAGGGCCGCCCCACCCACCAAAACAGGCAGGGAAATTCCCGCTTGCCGCAAATCCTCCACCGTCGCCTTCATCTGGTGTGCGCTTTTGACAAGCAATCCAGACAATCCAATCAAATCCGGAGAATGTGAGTGCACGTTTTCGACAATGCTTGAGGGAAGCACCTTGGTTCCCAAATCGACAACCTCAATGCCATTGCTCGAAAAAATGACTTCCACAAGGTTTTTCCCAATGTCGTGCACATCTCCCTTCACTGTGGCAAGCAGCATTTTCCCCCGGGAAATTTTCGGTTGCTCACCTTCAATTCTGGGGCGCAAATAGGAAACGGCAGCCCGCATTACCTCCGCGCTCTGCAGTACCTCCGCCACAATCAAACGGTTCTTCGCAAACAAACTTCCCACCTCATCCATCGCCCCCATCAAAGGGCCATTCACAACCTCCAAAGGCCCTATCTCGAGAAGCTTTTCCTCAATGGCCTCAAACAAACCTTCCTGGCTTCCCTCAAGCACACAATGCTTGAGGTGCTCATCCGCAGACAAACGCTGTGTTGCTGGCTTCGGCTCAAGCTTCTTGTCTCGAAAAAAATTCACAAAAGCATCCAAAGCTTCCTTGGAATCATTTCTCAAAAGCCCGTCGCAAAGAGACTGCTCTTCCGAAGAAAGCGTTGACTGACGCACCAACTGCTCTGTGTTTACAATGGCAGCGTCCAGGCCTGCATCCACACAGTGCTGCATAAAAACGGCATTCAATACTTCACGGCCTGCGGCAGGGAGGCCAAAACTCACGTTGGAAATGCCCAGCAAGGTTTTGCATTGAGGGAAAAGCGCCTTGGCCAGCCGAATGCCTTCAATTGTCTCCGTGGCGCTGCCTGTGTATTTTTCATCTCCTGAAGCACACGGAAACACAAGCATGTCGAAAAAAATGTCTCTGTCTTCTATGCCACTTTTTTCATTCAACAGCTTCTTTGCGCGTCTCAAAATTTCCAGCTTTTGGGAGCGTGAAATGGCCATTCCTGTCTCGTCAATGCAGCCGACAACAAGTGCAGCACCGTAGGTTTTTGCTAAATTTGCCACGGCCAAAAATTTGGCCTCGCCGTCTTCGAGGTTAATGGAGTTAATGAGGCACTTGCCCTGGCAAAGCTTGAGTGCCGCTTCAACAACCTCCGGTGTCTGTGAGTCAAGGGTAATGCCTGCCTTTATTCTCTTGTTCACCAAAGGAAGAAAACGCCGCATGTCCTCCAACTCATTTCTATCCGGGTTGGCAAGGCATATGTCTATGAGGTGCGCTCCTTTGCGTACTTGAGACTTGGCGACTTCCGCAGCTTCTTCCCAGTGCCCTTCTGCAATCAACCGCCGAAATTTTTTGGAGCCGTGTACGTTGGTGCGCTCGCCAATTAAAATGGGTTTGCACTCGTCCACATCCAACAGCTCCAACCCCGAAAGCAAGGTGCGAGAATTCTCCTTCGGTTTTCGAGGAGGCACCCCGCGCACTCTTTGGGCAATGCTTGCAATGTGCTCAGGGCGTGTCCCGCAACACCCCCCCACCACATTCAACCAGCCACGATCAGCAAAACCCCCGAGGCTTGCAGCCAACATTTCGGGCGTCTCCAAATAACGGCCATTCGAGTCCGGCAAGCCTGCGTTGGGTACGCAAGCCGTCGGGAAAGGAGACATGGCGGCCAGGCTTCTCAAATGATCTGCCATGGCCGACGGGCCCGTCGCACAATTGAGGCCCACATAAAGCAAAGGCCAATGCTCTATGGACGCAAGCACTGCTTCCACCGTCTGCCCGGCCAGCAAAGTCCCTGAAGGCTCCACCGTCATCGAAATCGCTATGGGCAATACATGCCCCGTTTTCTCGAAAGCACGCCTTATGCCCAGTACGCCGGCTTTTATGTTGCAAGTGTCCTGGCATGTTTCCAAAAGCAGAAAATCCACCCCCCCCTCCATCAATCCCCTTGCCTGAATCTCAAAATGCGCCACCAATTCGTCAAAATTCACACCTCCCAAAATGGACAACGCCTTCGTCGTTGGCCCCATGGAGCCGGCTACCCAACACAGACGCCCCCCCACCGCATGTGCATCCGCTGCCCTGCGGGCAAGCCGCGCCGCCTCCCGGTTTAACCCCTCTGCCTCTCCTCCTAAATGAAACTCCCCCAACACCAAGGGCGTTCCCCCAAAAGTGTTCGTCTGAATAATGTCACAACCCTGTTTCAAAAATTCCGAGTGCACACTTTCAACAGCCTGGGGACTGGTGCGCACCAAATGCTCGTTACAACCTACAAAATTTTCCCCGCCAAAAGCCTCGGCAGAAAGACAAAGCGCCTCCAGGTTGGTGCCCATCGCCCCATCCAAAACGAGAATGCGGCTTTTCATCGCCTCCCGGAGAGCAACTATTCTCTGGCTTCTTTCTGACTCGGAAAATAACAGACTCATAAATTGGGGAGAGCCTTAACACGTCATCTCAACAAACCCAATTTCCATTTGGGACGGGGCTTCCACCAAGGCTCCAGCGCTTGCTGCACTTTCCACTCCTCAACATTTTTGCCTTGCACAAAGACTTTATGCAGTCTAGCCCTTGCCATGTGCCTCACCGGCGCGATTAGCTCAGTTGGATAGAGCGTTGGCCTCCGAAGCCAAAGGTCACAGGTTCAAGTCCCGTATCGCGCGCAAAATGACAAAGCCCCGCAAAGTCTCAAAAGCCTTGTGGGGTTTTTTGGGGGGAGAGGGGGGGGGCGCTTTTGCATTTTAATGCGTGTCGATGTCCTTGACGAGGTTGTTGTAGAAGATGCAGCAATTGCGTCCCTTTTCCTTTGCCGCATAGAGCGCGGCATCCGCTTGGGCAACGACGGTGTCAAAAGACATGCCGCAGCCGGATGTATATTTTGCCAAACCAATGCTGAGGCTTACTTGCAGGCTCTGCCCATTTTTTATGGGAATCCCCATTTGCTTTATTGTGTTTTTGCATTCTTCTGCGATTGCCAATGCATCGCACAACTGCGCAGCAGGCAACAATGCGCAAAATTCTTCACCCCCATACCGGGCAAGCAAGTCGGTCTTCCTAAAACGCGAGGCAAGTTTCTGAGCAACAGCCTGCAACACCTCATCGCCTGCCTGGTGCCCGTAAGTGTCATTCACCTGCTTAAAACAATCCAAATCCATCATCAGTACAAAGGCTTCTCCTCCGTCTATTTCAATTTGCGCACATTTTTCTTTCGCACTTAAAAAGAGGGTTCTTCTGTTCATCAGGCCGGTTAATGCGTCGTATTCCGCCAGTTTTTTGGTTTCGTTGAGTTGTTCCTGCTCTCTGGTAACGTCGTAAATGGTGATGCAGTGGCAAATTTCCTGCCCATGGTGCCTCAGCTTGTCCAGAGAAGTACGGTAGTGCCTGGCGCCCAGTTCACCGTTCCTTGTAAACACATGCCCATGCCAGCTCTTCCCACCTATGTCTTCCACATGGCTTAAGGGCTCGCCCACACTGAGTGTTTTGAGTTGTGGAAACAGGTGGATTGCGGCCTTGTTTGCATCGATAAATTTGCCTGAAATGTCTATCAGAATAAAGCCATCCCTCATGTTTTCCACAATTTCTTCGCGGGCCATCGGCGCAATCTGAAACAAACCGCCAAACAACAGCGCATAACCCACCATCACCCCACTTGCAGACAAGCAGAGTACCGTTATATCTACCTGAAAGAAGTCTGTGAAAACGGATAGGAAATTCCCCAACATCGGCAGCAAAGCCGCAACAACCAGCAGGGTCGTCTGCTTTTTGAAAAGGGCGTCTCGTTTGGCATACTGAAAAAAGGCAAGAAAAATGGCCAACAGCGTAACAACATAGGAATAAGCAAAGAAAAAGTAGCGGAAAGTGGAATGCGGAGCTTCAATGGCTCGAAGCATGAGCTCCGGGAAAAGACAGCTCAAAAGCGCGACAGCAACGGGAAAGGACAACAGAGGCAGAAGATGAGGCCAAAGTTGAATGCGAATTTTGCAAAAATCCATAAAAAAGAGCAACATAAACGGTGCAACAAAGGGGATGCTCAGGTATTGTATCCGCACAACCTGGAGGTAGACAAAGTCGTTGGGCTCAGCGGCTTCAAACACACTGCCCAGAGTAAAAACGAATATGGCAAGAAGCATGTAAAGAAAATACAGAGTATGCTTCGCTCGCCGTCGTGAAAGGGTGATGAACAACACCACCAACGTTGTGAGCAGCGAAAAAAGACACATGACTAAAAAAGGATGATGGATGGCGCGCTCCCTCTTAGCTTTCTTTTATTCTGGCTTTTTCCTATACAAACAGGAAATGCCCTCGACTTCAATGGCGCAGGGGACGGGCAATGCTTCACCCTCCCCCTCCTTTCCATCCACAAACTCCAAGCTGAATCAAAAAGGGTGGCCACCCTCTAAATAAAAAAGAAATTTAATTGAGCTTTTATGCCCGCCCTGCCTATGAAGGGACGCCCCAGGCCCGAAATTCTTGGGCCTAGATGAAGGAGCGTATATGTATATTGGTGTCCCTACAGAAGTGAAGCCCGGAGAAAATCGTGTCGGCCTCGTGCCCGCTGGCGTGAGGGCCTTGGTGGCCGCCGGCCATCAGGTGGCTGTGCAAAAAGGTGCCGGCAAAGGCGCCGGTATTGACGATGCCGCCTATGCCCAGGCGGGTGCTCAACTGCTGGAGGACGCTCAAAAACTCTGGGAAAAAGCCGACATGGTGGTGAAAGTCAAAGAGCCCATCGCCTCGGAATACGCACGCATGCGCCAGGGACAAATCATTTATGCTTATTTCCACCTGGCCGCTGTGCCTGAATTGGCCAAAGCCCTCGTGGAATCCAAGTCCATTGCCGTCGCTTATGAAACCATCCAGCTCCAGGACGGTAGCCTCCCCCTCCTCCGCCCTATGAGTGAAATTGCAGGCAAAATGGCCATCCAAGTCGGCGCACGCTGCCTGGAGCGTAACCAGGGCGGCAAAGGCATTCTGCTCGGCGGTGTGCCGGGCGTCCGCCGCGGTAAAGTGGCGATTCTAGGCGCAGGCTCCGTGGGCCTGTCCGCTGCAAAAGTGGCGCACGGCATGGGCGCCCAGGTTTGTATCCTCGACACCCATGTCGCACGCCTGGCCTATATAGACGACGTCTTTAACGGCGCTCTCACCACACTCGCCGCGGACGCGGACAACATCGCCCTCGCCATCAGCGAAGCCGACCTCGTTGTCGGCGCCGTCTATTTGCCGGGCGCCAAAGCACCCAGGCTCGTCTCACGCAAGCAGCTGGCTCTCATGGGCGCAGGCTCCGTCGTGGTGGACGTTTCTGTGGACCAGGGCGGCTGCTTTGAAACCATACACGCCACCACCCATGAGTCTCCTACCTATGTCGTGGATGGAATTCTGCACTACGGCGTTTCCAATATGCCAGGCGCGGTCTCTCAAACCTCCACTTACGCCCTCACCAACGCCACCACCCCCTACGCCCTCCTCCTCGCCAAATATGGCGCTCTCGAAGCCGCAAAAAATTTCCCCCACATGGCCCTCGGACTCAACAGCCTCAATGGACACATCGTCTGTGAGCCCGTCGCCGAAGCGGTGGGCATGCCTTTTGTCCCATGGCAAAAGGCCGTTTGACCGCTTCCACTTTGACATGATCTCTTCGTTGGACTCGTTTTTGTTCGGGTCATGCACTTAAGTGCACTCCCCTCACAAAAGCCTCCTCCGCCTCGATCTCATGTCAAATTGAAACCGGTCTGTAATCAGAGACAGTTCAGCGTTGTGTAAACCCTTGGCTGCTTTCATGGGAAGAAGTCAAGGGGGTTGGGGTTACGGAGGGGGGTTTGAAAAAGTCAAGCCTTGTTTGCTCTGAAATTTCTTCGCTCCTCCTAACGAATTGTTTTTTTTGTCTTTGTTTGATGAAGCGGTTTGAGAAGGCATTTCCCCCATTGACCTTACACCCCCTCCAAGCTAGCCTACTGCAGTTCCATGAGCAAAAAAGTTTTGATTGTTGAAAGCGATGCATCGCTGGCTGCTTCCATGCAGCAGGCGCTTTATTTGCAGGGGTATGAGGTGGAGCACACCACGGATGGGAGAACCTGCGTTGATTTGATTCGGCGCATACAACCCCAACTGGCAGTCCTGGCTGTCAAGCTTCCTGCGGGCCAAAGTGGTTACATCATCTGCAAAAACATTAAAAAAGAAACTGCCTTTCAAAGCACGAAGGTTTTAATTGTGGGCAACCCGGAAGGGTTCAGCGATCACAAAAAGCTTCGCATCCGCGCGGATGATTATTTTGCAACTCCGTTTGAAGCAAACCTTTTTGTCGATGCTGTCCACAGCCTCATTGGCAAAGCAAGCGCTCCTCAACCCCAAGCTGCAGAGCCGGTTTATGTGAATGAGCCTGCTTCGGGCGATTTAGAAACAGCCCAGGAGGAGCCTTTGCCTGACGAGGACTTCCAAGAGGTAGAAGAAGAACCTTCTGAAGCCACTCATCCAGATTTTTCAACCACAAATTACCCTCTTCCCCCACCTGCAACTTCTGCAAGCAAAAGTGGAGTCACTTTATGGCCTTCAACGGATCAATCGGGTGGTGGAGTGCTTCTTGAAAGCGAAAAAGCAGAGCTGCTTTCTCTGCGTGCAAAAACAACGGAACTTCAAAATTCTCTGAAGGAAACACAGACTTCCGAGAGGGAGCTTCAGGAGAAAATCCGAGAGCTTGAAGAGCAACTTGAAAAAACGCTCACAGATCTGGAAACAGCCCGCGCGGGCATTTCCACGGAGAACAAAGACAAAGAAATTTTCTCTCTGCGCAACACCATCCATCAGCGCGACAAAGAATTGCTTCAGCTCAAAAGCACACTTCATGAACGAGAACGGGAAACCGTTGACTTGCGCGGAAAAATCAACCTTGTCGAACAAAACATGTCCGAGCTCAACGACGAATCGACAAGAAAAGACGCTCAACTGAAAACCCTGGGAGCTCGCGCTGAACAACTCAGCACCGACAAAAAACGCCTCGAGCAAAGCCTCTCTGCAAGCAAAGATGAGGCGCGCCAAAACGCCGCCCGTCTCATGACTTTGCAATCCGAATATCAACAACTCGGCGGCGAATTGACAGGGACACGCGCGGAGCTGGAGACTTTGCGTACGGTGAAGGCAGAGCTGGATGATGCACTGGCCCTGCTCAAAAAAACCTCGGAGAGAGAAGTGATGGGGCTTAAAGCCGACATAGGCTCCCTTTCGCGTGAGTTGGACAATGAAAAAACACGCGTCTCACACCTTTCAAAGTCCCTGGAAGACGCACACGCCCAAAGGGAGCGTGAGCGGATGCAAGCTGCTGATGAAAAAGCAGCCATGGAACAGAAGATTCTGGGGCTTGAGGATGCTCAACGAAAACAAAACGAACGCCTGGGCCGTCTTTATGATCGCATTCGCGCCGATGAACAGACTCGGGAGCGAACACGCAAAGCCCTCGCCATTGCGGTGCAGCTCTTAGACGAAAAAACGCCTCCTGAGCTTGAGTCTGAGAATAAAGACAAAAACGAAAGCCGCCTCTAAACTTTTTTCTGTGCAGTCAGCTTCCTGGCCATCGTCTGAATGGCGTTCGGGACATTCCTGTCTTTAGCGAGGGCTTTAATGTCACTCTCTCTCAATGCAGGCAAAAGCCGCATGCTCACAGCTGGAGGCACTTTCGCATTCTTTGTGAGCGCCAGCTTAATGGGGTAGAATTTAAGCCACTCCTTGCTTTGGAAAACAATCCGCAAAACTTCTTCGGGAGCAGTTCTGTTTTGCGCGATGCTTAAAATTTCAGCCTCTGTAATTCGAGGACTCTGCACGGCAGCAATGACAACCAGACGGTTGGTGTCTCGAAGCAGCAAGGTTCGAATTTCTTTGTTGCCACGCATCGCCAATTTTATTTTTTCAGCAACACTCATCCTCGCCACTTTTTGAGACAACGTCAGCCTTATCCCTTCCTGGAGAGGCGCCGCTTTCTCGTCTGTAATGCTTGTAAATTCATTGGCCAATTGAAGCATCGTCGGGGGTTCTGCATCCGCCTTGTCCGAAGCTGTCTGGGACGGTGCTGGAGCAACAGAGTTCTTTCCAAAAACACGCAACCTGGCTGCTTGCATGGCAGGAAGCTCTTCAAGTTTTACACCACTTCGCACAGCCAACTCGCACACACTGTCCACAAGCACAGGCGTCGCATTCGGATTCTGACAAAGCTGCCGAATCATGTCCTCATGCCGAAGCAATCGCAATTGATTCAGGCAAATCAACTCCAACAACTCCGTGCTGCAACGACTTGCGCAACGGGCGATGGCCTCGTCCGAAACAACAGGGTTTGCAATCAACAGTTTGGCATGGCTGGTGTTCGCCCAGTGCAATTCCAACAGCCAATCCAACACTTCTTTCGGCAAACTCTCGTCACGCCCAATGCTGAGCATGAATTTTTCAGAAATATTGCGCGCCGACAACTGCGCCGCTTCTCCAATCTCTGGAATCAGATCAAAACTCAGCAGGAAAAGCACTGTGGCAAAGTTTGACGGTGTTAAAGGCAAGGCACCTTTGGCTGCCATCAGCCGCAAAGGAATGGGCGAGGATGGCTCCACATATTTGCGAATGGCTGGCGGTAAAGTGTCCAACAACAACGAAGCTTCTTCCATTCTGTGTTTCTCTCAAAACGTCATTCTTTGTTTCTCTCAAAGAGAATGTGCAATCCCTCCAGGGTGAGGAATGGATCTGTCTCTTCAATGCAACGGCTCTCCTTCGCCAGGACTGCAGAAAGTCCCCCTGTCGCTATAATGAATAACTTCTCCCCCCTCTCCTTCGCAATACGTTCACAAATGCCATCCACCATGGCGGCAAAACCGAATACAAGTCCGGCCTGTATGGAGTGAATGGTGTTTCTCCCAATGCTGGAAGGTGGTTGCACAAATTCTACGCGCGGCAATTTGGCTGCTCGCTGAAACAAAGCTTGCATTGAAATTTCAATGCCAGGGCAAATGGCCCCACCCAAATATTCGCCGCGAGCACTGACCAGATCGAAAGTGGTCGCTGTCCCAAAATCGACAACAATCAGCGCCCGCCTCTTTTTCTCAAACGCAGCAATGGCATTGACAATTCTATCCGCGCCCACTTCTCTCGGGTTGTCATACAAAACGGGCATGCCTGTTTTAATTCCAGGGCCTACAAAAAAAAGTTTTTGAGAGAAATAACGCTGCCCCATCTGCTCCAACCCGTGCTGCACCGAAGGGACAACATTCGAAACAGCAATTCCTGTCACAGCTTTGGTGTCAAGCCCAGAAAACGCAAACAGTTGCAGCAACAATATGCCCCATTCATCGCATGTCCTTCTGTCTGAAGTTTCTATGCGCCAATGAGCCAACAAAGTGTTTGAACGAAACACACCTAAAACCGTGTTGGTATTTCCCACATCAATGCAAAGCAACATCTTCTTGTCTCTCTGAATGTTTTAAGCAAGCTTCAAATGTTCCACATCTCCTGCCAAAATGGAAAATTGTTTGCCCTCATCGTCCTGGATCATCAGGGCACCCTGAGGATCGATGCGCAGAGCTTTTCCTTCTTTTATCTCATTTCCCAAGTCGATTCGGACACGTTTTCCCAAAGTCGAAGAAAGCGTTGACCAGGCATTCATGATGGGTATGAAGCCATGGCTCGCATGCAAATCCAACCAAGTCTCCAAATGCTTCAGCAACATGGCCAGCACAAATGCTTTGGACAGAAATTTCCCCGAAACCATCGCCAAAGAAGTCGCTTTGGTTTTTAAGTCTTCAGAAAAGTCTTTTTCCACGTTGTTGACATTGACACCTACCCCAACAACCACTCCCCGGGTTTTTCCTTCATCCGCAACAAGCTCTGTGAGAATTCCAACGAGTTTTTTCCCATTCACGAGCAGATCGTTCGGCCACTTTATCCAAACTTCTATGCCCAATTCCCTGAAGGCCTCTGCCAGCGCAACCGCTGTAAGCAAAGTGAGCTCAGAAGCCCGGTGCGGAGGCAAATTCGGACGCAACAAAATGGAAAAAAACAAACCTCCCGGTACAGAAAGCCAACTGCGGCCTCTTCTCCCGCGGCCTTGCGTCTGCTGCTCGCAAACCACAACATCTCCATGGCAACCTGTCGTTTGAGCCAGAAGTTTGGCTTGTGCGTTGGTAGAAGCCAAACTCTCCCAGTGGAAAAAATTCTTGCCCAACCAGGCAGTGCGCAAAAAGGGTTGCACATCGTCAAGCCTTGCGGAAGTGTTCGGTTGGACAATGCGGTAGCCCTTAAATGGCGTTGATTCAATAAAACAATTGGATTTTTTTAACCGCTCTATGCTTTGCCTTAAAAGCCTGCGTGAGATCTTCAACTCCCGGCAAATTTTGCTCCCTGAAACATACACAGAGGGAGTCAGCATTTTCAGCAACTGTTCATCTATCCCCATGCGGCAATACTAGCATGCTGTCATGGCTGTATAGGCAGTCTTTTTTGTTCAAGCTCCCCCAAAAGCTTTCTGGCTTGCACAGCCAAATTTTCATCATCCTCTCCCTGCGCAACTGTGAATAAAAACGCTTTGGCACTTTCACCCCCCACTGCCGCAACAGCATAAAGCACTTCCTGGCGCAGCAAAGGGCCTTGCTTCAGAAACAAATCTGCCAAAGCGGGCGCTGCACGCTCGTCCTGCAACTCTACAAGAAAACCCACAGCCCTTCGGATGCGCTCAGGCTCCTTGCTTTGAAGCTCTTTCAAAAGCTCTGAGAAAACAGCTTTGTTCTGCCGGGAAGACAACACCTGCATCGCAGCAAAACGCAACGGAGATCTGGGTTGTTGAGCTTCTTTCAACAACCGCCTGTCGCTCCATTGGCTGGCTTTCCATAACACCTCAGCATCCTTCAGCAACTCCTGGGCCAAAGCATCGGTTTCTTTATAAACCTCCTGGGGACTCAATGCGTGTATCGGCACTTGCAACCAACTTTCTTTCTGCAAATGCCAAACAGCTTCGGGGCTTTTTCCAAACTTGAAGGCAACAACCAAAACGGCATTCGCATTTTCCCAATGCTCGTCCAACAGAATGTTCCAAGTGACGACAGAGGCTTGTGCGGTTTTGTCTGTCTTTTTAAAATTGGACACCTGAGAAATCTGCTCTGTCAGCGACTGATGAAGCTTCTGTCTGTCTAATTTCAGGGTTAAGGCCACTTCGTCCAAAAAAACATCCACCCGCCCATAGTACAAAGGCGCTTCAGAAGCACACCCCAAACACCACACCCACCCCCATGCACACAACAAAAATAGGCTCCGTTGGTGCAATGCTAAGTTTCCTCGGAGAATGGGCTTAAAGGCAGCGTGGCCGACGACGCTGTTTCTTTTTCGAAAGCGGACTCTGAGGGGCCTGCTTCCTTCTCCATGGCTCTGTTTTCTGAGGTTCCCTCGGGTGTCTGTCTTTCTTCGGACAACACTCTGCGAACTCTGCGACGTCTTCGGTTTTTCTTGCGCCGAACAACCGTGGCTTCTTCTTCATTCGGCTCGTTGCGCACAGGCACATTTTCAACGGCTTCTGTTGGAGGTGCGGTGCGCTCACGCAGGCGTACTTCGCGTTTTAAATCCGCAGCTTCAACTTCGTTTTGCAACTTCTCAAAAAAAGCGTCATCAAACTCAAACATTTCCACAACGTGTTTTTTGACGCCCAAAGAGGCCTCTAAAAACTTTTCGGCCAAGGCATCCCCACACCATAAGATTACCAGGGGCTCACCTTCTATCAGCGCTTCGTTTCTGGCCTCTCCACGCAAATCTCCGACAGAACACAACATGCCTAAGGTAGCACGGTGATGATTTAAGTCGCTGCGAAGCGCTTGAATGTGTTTGCGCTCCACAGTCGCTGAGCCAAACAGCAACCGAATGGTGTAACGAAGATCTAAGTTTCCCTCACGCTTCCTTGCTGTCAACAAGACAGACTCTTTGGAACGCTTTGCGATTTTGATTTCTCGAAAACGAACCGCTCCCAAAAGCTTGAGCATCGCACGCTCAAAAACACGTGCCTCAAGCTCCGAAAGAAAGCTCCTCAAAAATTTCCACATCAGCTTGCGCTCATCGCGCACGCTTGCTCGCAAATTGTTTTGCTGCGTTTCCATTTTTTGCCGAGAAACCACCTGCCCAAGCTCAGGCTTCACAGCAACAATTCGCCCATTTTCAACTCTGAAACTCAGTGCCCGCGCAAAACCTTCCTGAATCTCCTCATGACTCAGTCCCTGAGATTCCAGCTGAAGCTCCCACCGGCCATTGCCTGCTTCCTGGCATTGGAATTGTGGCCTCCTCCCAGCGTCTATACGGCGCTGGTTGTCTTCAGCCAACGCTGCCAACACCGTCTTTAACTCGCAATCCCCACTGGCAAGCTCCCTCGCTTTTGCTTCACGCAAAAGCTCATCCGCTAAAAGAGGGCGAGCAAAATCCGACAAAAGCTCAAAAACCACTTCGGAAATGGGGGGAAATCGCTTCTTGCGCCCCTCCCCCTCCTCCCGACGCCTGCGCTCCAAACTCTTTCCAAGAATACGGACATTCTCTTCACATACCTGCGGGTGACGCTCTAAAGGACGTAGCGGCAACGCCTTCTCCGAAACAGACAACAAGGGCGTATCCAGAAAAGAAAGCGCATCCGCATCCTCCGGCAACATCCATTCCGTCAATGCAAAAGTGTCCTTTGCCGTCACCATAATCGGCTTGTCATGCATGCGCTTGGCCACAGCCTTCAGACGAGCCAACATGGTGCTCTCCGGAGCCTTGCCTATATGTGACAAAAGCTCATTTTCCAAAGAGAGCCTGGTTATCTCCTGATAGGTCAGCGGTCTGCCCGCTTTTGCTAAAACTTGAAGTGCTGCCTCATAGAAAGTCATAGGTTTGGCAAACAAGCTGAAAATTTCTCTTTCTGCCCCTCAGTTCTCTTGCACGCATGAATGAACAATGCAACTTATCTTCCAAGTCCTGCCCACCAAAGCCTTACTCCCGGGCGGGCTTCTATTGCGCTGACGCCAACCCCTCTACGGGCAACGCACCTTGCCACTCCTCTCCGGGACTTAAACGCCACTCGGGGGGAACGGCTCGCTTTAAAACAAAAGTCGGGCGCATGTCTCCACCCGTCAATGAAGCAGAAAAAATGTTAAAATGTATCTCCACCGTCTCCGCATCAGCATGCATTAAATCCACATCATAGTGCCCCAATGTCACGTCGGCAGGAAACATACTCACATAACGCTCAGGCCAATCCACTCGCCCCGCCATGTCACCTTCTGATCGCATCTCCGCTATCAACTTCCCTTTGATGTCAAACATGCGCCACTGCGCACGGAATGAGGCCCGGTTGTGTATGCGCAACATCTTTCGGTCATCCAATGTCTGCGTCCTCGGTAAACCCCAAATCACCAGCTGGTAGCGAATTTTTCTCTCCCCCTTCTCCACCACAACCCGCGTGGATAAAAGATCTAAACGCACATTCTGGCTGGATGCTGACCACTGCGGCTGATAGCGCTCCTGCTGCATCGCGTCGAATACGGAGCGAACACTCTCATACACCTTCTGCCTCTCCTCCAACCGGTCTATGTTCCCAAGCTTCGCCAACTCCTTCGGGTAATCATCAAAACGAGCGTTCAACTGGAAATTCTCCACATGCCGCCCTATGCGGCCAAAATACCAATGCAAAAAATTTCTCACCTCACTGCGGTAGGCCACCTCGTTCGGAATAGAGCGTATCCATGAAACACGTTCGAGGTAGTCCGCCTTCAACTGCACTTCGCTCAGCGTTTTGTCGGCCTCATACTTGGCTTCTTTCCACCTCTTTACGGCGAAAATAACAGGGCCCAGCACCACAGCCAGACAGAGAAATATACCGAGATAGCGCTTCATGAAATCCTCTTACTCAAATACACACTCTTCACCCAGAGTCTTGCCTACCCAAAACCACTTATCGTCCATTGACCTTACACCTCCCAAAACACCTAAGTAAACTCTTGCACATTTCCGGCCTTCCTCATAGCAATACCTCAAGGCCTCTATCTCCGGGCGCCCATTGGGGTTTACAGGGAAGCTCCTCAAGGTTCACCATATTTCCAACGCAGATCCAAATATTGCAAGAATTCACCTAACCTCGCAGGCTCAGGAATAATCAGCTTGTCTGGGCCTACCACTATCAGCCCCATACACTCCAGACGGTAAATCCAATAGCCCATCGCCGCCTCCCCCACCCCCAACTCACTGGGCAACTCCTTCAAAGAAAGCTGCACTTCAATCCCATTCGCTGTCGGTATCCCCCGCAACTGACAAGCCTGCAGAATACAGTGCACAATTCGACTGGGAGGATCTGCCAGAAGCAGAGATTCTATCTGCGCATCCGCATCCGCCAAACGCTCCGTCAACTTCCGAATCATCCGCACCGCAATTTCTGCGTTGGAGCGCACCATGGTCTCAAAAGTGCGTGAATCAATCACCAACAGACGAGAATCCTTGTCCACAACCGCAGAAGCATTGCGCACCTTGTTCGAAATAATGGCCATCTCTCCAAAAAACTCGCCGGGGCCCAAAACAGCCAAAATTTTTTCTATGTCCCGAATACGCTTGGAAATTGAAACCTGGCCGGCTTGGAGTACAAACATTTCCTTGCCTGTTTCACCTTCACGAAACAATACTGTCCCTGCCGGGACTTCTTTCCCAAACCGCTGAAACAGTGTGTCCTCAGCATTCATAAAACGTCCGTGTAAAAGCCCCAAAACTTGGAGCGCTAATGTTTGAAATCGCCATGCACCTAAGGCTATACGCCATACTTCAAGCCACTCCTTTCTAACACTGGGATCTTCTCGTGAACAGCACCTATCAAGACGCCGGAGTCAACATCGACGCTCAGGACGAATTTGTAGAGCGTATCAAACCACTCGCCGCAAAAACAAAAAAAACAGGCCTCCTGGGAGGCGTCGGCGGCTTTGGCGGACTTTTTGAGCTTCCCAAAGGCCTCTATCAAAACCCTGTCCTCGTTTCCGGTACGGATGGTGTCGGCACCAAACTCAAATTGGCTTTTGCTATGCAACGCCATGAAACCGTTGGAATTGACTTGGTCGCCATGTCCGTAAACGATGTGCTGACTTTGGGGGCTCGTCCACTTTTTTTCCTCGATTATTTTGCCACCTCCCACCTGGAGCTGCCAGTCGCAGAACGTGTCATTCTCGGCATTGTCGAAGGCTGCCTGCAAGCAGACTGCTGCCTTTTGGGGGGGGAAACCGCTGAATTGCCTGGGTTTTATTCGCCGGGTGCCTATGAGCTTGCGGGGTTTTGTGTGGGGGTTGTCGAAAAAGCAGACATTGTGGACGGCCGCCACATCCAACCTGGCGACGCCATTGTCGGCCTGGCTTCTTCAGGCCTGCATTCCAACGGTTATTCTCTGGCTCGAAAAATCATCGACGACAAAGGGCTCGCTCTGGAGTTGCCGCTGGCCCAACTCGAAAAAACGCTGGGAGAGGCTCTGCTTCAACCCACAAACATTTATGTCAAGGACATTCTGGCGCTCATGCAGCATGTACAACCCAAAGGCATGGCGCATATTACGGGAGGCGGTATCCCCGGCAACCTTCCGCGTTGCCTGCCCAATGGCACCAAGGCGGTTCTCCATGAAAACCGCTGGCAACCCAGCCCCTTGTTTGGCCTGCTGGCCCAATGGGGAAATGTCCTGCGTGAAGAAATGTACCGCACTTTTAACATGGGCCTGGGTTATTGCCTGGTTATCCCCCTTGAGCAGCTTTCTTTCGTTCTGGACTTTTTTAAGCAGCGGAAACTTCAAGCCTGGCATGTGGGCGACATTCAAGAAGAGGCTCCTTCCTTCGCCCCCTCCGCCCTGGTGCTTCCATGAAACGCATTGCCGTGCTGGCTTCGGGCAATGGCAGCAATCTGCAAGCGCTCATCCATGCGCTTCACACACCCAACTCTCCTGTACAAATCGCTCTGGTGCTTGCCAATGTCGAATCCGCCTATGCTTTAACTCGCGCTAAAGAAGCGGACATTCCCGCTTTTTTTGTGCCCGGCCAGGCCAATAGGCAAAACCATGAAGCCTCGCTGCTTCAACTCCTGGAAAAATACAAAACGGACTTTGTCTGCCTGGCTGGGTTCATGCGCCTTCTGTCAAAACACTTTCTGAGTGCCTACCCCAACCGCGTCCTCAATGTGCACCCCTCTCTGCTTCCCTCCTTCCCGGGTAAACACGCACCTCAACAAGCCCTCCTCGCCGGCGTCAAACTCACCGGCTGTACCGTCCACCTCGTCGACGAAGGCGTAGACACCGGGCCCATCCTCGCCCAGGCCGCCGTCCCCATCCTCGAAAACGACGACGTCTCCTCCCTCACCTCACGCATCCAACAAGCAGAGCACCACCTCTACCCCCACGTCGTTCGCCTCTTCGCCGAAGGACGCTTCCACAACAAAGGCCCTCACTTCTTCCTGGATAACCCGCCAGCATGAAAGGAAACTCTGCTCATAACCTGAGCCCTGTGTTTATGAATGCCCCTTCGCGACACTTCTATGACTTGGTTGTTATAGGCAGCCACCTGGCCGGCCTCGCCTGCGCCGCCCTCGTCGCTCGAAAGGGCTATAAAGTCCTCTCCCTCGAAACCACTCCCCCTTATGAGTGCCAAGGCCATCACCTCGCCTATGAGCCCATTCTCCTGCCCAACCCGCGCCACTCCACCCTGCTCGCAAACTTCCTGGAAGAAATGCAGCTGACTTCGGACTTCCAACGTACCGCCATCCCCCTCTCCATGCAGTGGGTTGCGCCCAAACAACGCCTGGACTTTCCTGCTTCCACCGAAGACAACGCAGCAGAATGGCAAAAACTTCTGGGAGAAAAAAACCTGCCCCAACTCAAAACCCTCGCAGAATTCCAAAACCAAAGCCAAAACTTCCTCAAAACCCTCCCCAACCTGCCTCCCCAAGGCCTCCTCGAAGGTTGGTCCCTGCGCCGCCAAACACGCCTCTTCGAATCGCCTCCCCAAAACTGGCCTCAAACAAACGCATGGCCCTCTCTTCAACTCATGGCCAACTTAAGCCTGGGTACCCAGGCTTCTCCCTATGCGCTCCACCACTTCACCGGACTTGCGCTCCTGGGCTTCTATGGGTTTTATCAAGGACGACAGGGCTTCACAGAATGGGTGCTCAGGCGCATGGAGCAGCTGGGCGTCGACGTGGTTTTTCCCTCTCAACTCACTCAACTCAGCTTCGACAACAAAGGCTGCTCCCTTCAGCTGCGCGGAGACTCCACCGTCTACAGGGTGCGTACCGCCCTCTGCGCTATGGACGCCCAACGCTTCTCCCGTTTCCTCGACAACCCCCAAATCCTCAAACTGCCTCCGCCTCCCCCTCCTTCCCCTCAACGCTTAAGCCTGCATTGGCTCCTCCCTCAGGAAGCTTTGCCCTATGCCCTCAAAGAGCAAATCCTCCTCCCCTCCTTCTGCCTCCAAAACATCCCCACCGCCCCGCCGGAACGCGGTGCCAAAGAGCCCCTGCGCGTTTTGACGGCTTCTTCGTGGCTTTCGGAAACTTCCCAACTGGAAGCACAATTGCAACACATGACTCAGTGCCTGGACGAATTGCTGCCCTTCGCCCGCCAACATCTGCACCTTTCCTCCTCCCCTCAGGTGGATGCTCCGCAAGAACGCCTCCACGAAACAAAACTCCCTTGCCTTCCCAATAACCCCGAAATCGACGCAGGCCTCGGTTTTTGCGGCGAGCTCATCGAATCCAAACGCAAATCCCTCCTCATCGCCAACCGACAACAACTGCCAGGCCTCGGCGTGGAAGGAGAATTGCTCCTTGCCTTCAAAACCAGCAAGGCCCTCGAGCAACAGCTGCTTAAAAAAGCACCGCGGCACTAAGGACAACCCCAATCCACAATGGGAGTGTTGCGAGCCTTCGCCCACCTCCTCAACCGTAAATCTGGATTCACCGCTACGGGGGTTCCTACCGCTTCCATGACGGAAATGTCTGTATAGGAGTCTGTATAAAAACTGCACTCCTCCAAGGTTGCATCCAGCTGCTTCAACTCGGCTTCCGCCTTCTGCAACTTGCCGCGCCCATAACAAACCACTCCTTCCACACGCCCCGTCAGCTTTCCATGGACGTCTGTCTCCAGCACGTTCGCCAAACAACCGTCCAAACCCAAATCCGCTGCAACCAGCTCACCTAAATATTGAGTCGAAGAAGTCAGCAAAATACACAAACGCCCTTCTCGACGCTGCTGCTCAAGGGCCTCTAAAGCACCCGGGCGGTAGAGGCGGCGTATCTCCTCTTCATAAAAACTTTTGCTCTGTTCCAAAATTTTCGCGCGAGAAATGCCCGCAAAACCCGCGAAGGCCTGCAGCAAGGGGGCCGCTGTGCTTTCCAACCCCAGGCTGTAGCGTATAAGCCAACTCAGCGTTTTTAGCCCCCCTGTGTAACCCGCCCCCTCCCTCCACCGCCGCCGAATCCACAAAAGCGCCGAATTCTGAGAAAGAAGTGTTTTGTCCAAATCAAAAAAAGCAACACTCACTCAACGCCACCTGAAAGGGAAAAAAGGGCCATTGCTAACTCACACAGAAGAGATCTACTTCCACTTTTTTGTCCGAAGGAAGGCGGTGACAATGGTTTTCGCCCGAAAGGTAGACTCTGTCGGGCTGCTCGCCTGTCCCCTCCTTCCACTCGGCAATTCCCTTGTTCTGCAAGGTGCAAATGTCTTGAGAACCATCCTCCCGCGTCAATTTAACCCGGGCCAAATTCTTGTCGGGAATGTTCTTGAGATCGATGTATTGAGGTACATTCGCCATCCGCGCAATGTTCAGCAGGGGCTCATGGTATGAGTCCAGGCAAATAGAGTGCAGGTTCTGCAAGGTGGGATCAAACTTCTGTGCCATCTCCCTATGTCTAAAACCCGCTGACCACGAAGTCGGACAATCCACGTTGCGTGCAACCCAATCGCCATTCTCCATCTCCTCCACCTCCGCCGCTTCCTTGGTGCCTATGGCCACAGGCGCAATGGCCGCCCAAATGACTTCGCGGTTTTTGCCCAGCTCGTTCTTAAAGAGATCATAATATTCTTCCACAGAGCTTAAATGCGCTCTTCGGGTGCGACACTCGTCTCCCAGGCCTTTGCTTACCCGAATTTTGGGAGGCCTTTGCATTTCACTGCAATCGTCTTCATCCGTGAGGACCACAATCAACAACCGCGCCCCCTCCCGCAAAAACCCCTTGTTCCCCCCCTGCGCCAAAGGGATGTCACCCAGCTCAGAAAGCAAAGCCAAACGCACAGCCTCAAAAGAAGTTTCTTGAGGACTGCCTGCAACACCCCGGTGCACTCGGTTTTCGAAAGCTCTCATGAAACCCGGTTGATCGCTCTTAAGCACACGGCTGCTTTGTTCATCCACATTCGCCACCACCGGCAAAAACAGGCCCCCTTCAGGACAATCGTTTTCTTTTGCGGGCTCAATCCCACAATATCTGCCACTCATCGACAGGTTTTCCGGAAAAACGTAAACAGAGGTGGTGATCACTGCGACGTGCATGCTCTGATCGATGCCGCCACTCTTTCGAAGCTCATCCATGAAAGTGGTCAGCCCGTCTCTGACTTTAAGCTGCTCCTCATTCATGGAATCTGAATCGTCAATGACAAAAAGAATGTCCAGCTTTTGGATTTCAGGTTGGGGAAACTCATAAAAACAACTCGTTGGAATTCGCGAGCCCCCTTTCTCCGGAGAGCTCTCCAACCCCAAACAACCGTTGCAGCCCAAACCAAAAAGAAACAAGGATGGTAAAAACGGCGCTAATTTTTTATAAGTTCTCATAAGGCACCCAAACAACGGACCCACCCGACACTTTGTTTTGTTTTACCCAAACACTTCTCTAAAAAAGGCACCCACCTGTTCAACGCTTTCTAACTCTTTTTTCGAAAAAAAGGGAATCAACTTGCCGTCGCATTTTGAACGGCTAGGTTGTCAAAGTGTATTGAGCTTTCATTTTTCACACAGAAACTCGGAAAAAGATCTCATGGCAGATGATTCAAAAAAAAGCAGCAGAACAGATTTGACACCCCCTCAAGGTCCGTCTCAGCTTATTCAAAAGGAAGACATTCCTCAGGTTCTTCCCATCTTGCCCTTGAGAAATTCTGTCTTCTTTCCGGGGGGGGTCCTGCCTCTGGCTGTGGGGCGCCAAAAAACCATCGCCCTCATTAAAGACGCTGTTCGCGATGAACAATTTATAGGTGTCGTCACCCAGAAAAAAGCAGAAGAGGAAGATCCCAAATCCACAGATCTCTACATGACTGGAACTGTGGCCAAAATTGTCAAACTTCTGAAAATGGGAGAAGAAAACTATTCTCTCGTCGTTCAGGGGCTGGCGCGTTTTCGCCTGGTGGAGCTGGTTCAGGAAGCACCCTACCTCAAAGCACGCGTGGAACCCCTGGAAGACAAAACACCCATAGAAAACCTCGAAATTGAAGCCCTGGGCATCAACCTCAAAAAACTCGCGCGCGAAGTGATTGAGCTCATGCCTGAGTTGCCAGCCGCCGCAAGCGAGCTGGTTGAAAGCATTAACCACCCGGGCCACCTGGCGGACCTCATTGCTGCCAACATTGATGTGCCCCTGGAAGAAAAACAGGCCGTCCTCGAAACCGTTGAGCTTAAGGCGAGAATGAACCTCGTCCTTGAAGTCCTCAACCGCAAACGTGAAATTCTCAAACTTTCAAACAAAATTGACTCTGCCGTCAAAGGGGAAATGTCCAAAACGCAGCGCGAATATTATCTGCGCCAGCAACTGAAGGCCATTAAGGAAGAATTGGGAGAGCTCGGCGAAGAAGAAGAAGAAATCGACGAGCTGGATGAACGCCTCAAAGACGCCAACCTCCCTCCGGAAGTGGAAAAAGTGGCCACCAAGGAGCTCAACCGCCTGCGCTCCATCCCCACGGCCTCCAGCGAATATACCGTCTCACGCACTTATCTGGATTGGATTGCGGATTTGCCCTGGAGCAAAAAAAGCGAAGACAACCTCGACATAGACAATGCACGCCAAACCCTGGATGACGATCACCACGGCATCCAAAAAGTGAAAAAACGCATTTTGGAATACCTCGCGGTGCGCAAACTCAAAAATGACATGCGCGGCCCCATCCTCTGCCTGGTCGGCCCACCCGGCGTCGGAAAAACGTCTCTGGGACAATCCGTTGCGCGCGCCATCGGAAGAAAATTTGTGCGCCTCTCCCTGGGCGGCGTGCGTGACGAAGCTGAAATCCGCGGCCACCGACGCACCTATGTGGGCGCTCTCCCGGGACGCTTCATTCAAAGCATGAAAAAAGCAGGGACAGTCAACCCGGTGATGATGCTGGACGAAATTGACAAACTGGGAGCGGATTTTCGCGGAGACCCCTCTTCGGCCTTGCTGGAAGTTTTGGATCCAGAGCAGAACAACAGCTTCGCTGATCATTATCTGGATGTTGCCTATGACTTGTCCAAAGTCATGTTCATCGCCACAGCCAACCAGCTGGACACCGTTCCCTCTCCTTTGAGAGATCGCATGGAGATTATTGAATTGTCGGGGTATACTTTTGATGAGAAAGAAGCCATCGCCACCAAACACTTAATCCCCAAACAAATAAAGGAGCACGGCCTGGCTGCAGAGCACCTGGTTATTGAAGAAAAAGCCCTTCAAACGCTGCTGACTTCATATACGCGTGAGGCGGGAGTGCGCAATCTGGAGCGGCGCATTGCAGACATCTGCCGCGCAGTGGCTGTGGAATTTGCCTCCGGAAAAACCGACAAACAACTCATCAGCGCAGAGCGCGTCTGTGAAATTCTGGGGCCGGAGCGCTATTATTCCGAAGTCGCAGAGCGCACAGAAAAAACCGGCGTGGCCACAGGCCTTGCCTGGACGGCTGCCGGCGGTGACTTGCTCTTCATTGAATGCACCAAAATGGCCGGCAAAGGAACCCTCACGCTGACAGGGCAACTGGGTGACGTCATGAAAGAATCTGCCCAAGCAGCACTTTCTTACCTGCGCTCCCAGGCAGAGCACCTCAGCATTGCTCCTGACTTCATGGAAAAAACAGACATCCACCTGCACTTCCCCGCCGGCTCCATTCCCAAAGACGGCCCCTCCGCAGGTGTCACCATCCTCACCGCCCTCACCTCCTTAATGACTCATATACGTGTGCGCTCAGACACCGCTATGACAGGCGAGGCTACCTTGCGCGGACTCGTTTTGCCTGTGGGGGGTATTAAGGAAAAAGCCCTCGCCGCCCACAGGGCAGGCATTAAACGCCTCATCCTCCCCGAAAGGTGTCGCAAAGACATGGTGGATGTGCCGGAGCAAGCAAAAAAAGAATTGGAATTCTTCTTCGTCAGCACCATGGACGAAGTGCTCGCTCTGGCCCTCGAGTCCTGGCCACCCAAACCGCTGCTTGCGGCCAAAGAAGCCTCCACCTCCCCTACCTCTCCCATGGCCTCGGCATAAAAACACGGCTACAAATCATCAAAAGAGGTTTGGCCCGGCAGCTGGGTTTTGTATTTCTCAAGCACCAAGTCAATGCCTTGCCGAATGTATTCGGCAATGGGGACTTTGGTCTTCTGGTTGAGCAACTTGAGCAACTCGTTCTGCTCGGCCGTAATATAAATGGTCGTGCTCATCTTTTTGCGCGCCATGGGACTATGGATATGCCACAAATGGCTTGTGTGCAAAATGAAAGACACGCGGATTGTTTTCTGTCTGCTTTTCAGCCTGTGCCTCCATTGCGCCAGCCAACGCCCCCACGTGCCCTGGAAAGAGGAATTTTCCTGGCTGCCCCAAACCTATGACTTAAACAAAGACGGCTTGCCCGACGTCTTTTTTGCCTGCGAAAAAGACAAAACCTCCTGCGAAGAAACCGTTGACTGGAATGGCGACGGCCTTCCTGAAGTCCATCGCTTTTTTGAGCACGGCCAACTTGTCCTGGAAACCTATGACTTAAACTTTGAGGGAAAACCCTCTTTGTGGGTGCACTACCTCCAAGGCAAACCAGCCCTCAAAGCCTGGGATGAGGATGGGGATGGAGAGGCGGACAAACATGAGCTCCTCCTCCAACAAAACCTGTCCGACTTCTTTAAACTTCTGCTCCAACTCTTTGCTGCGGACGCTCAAGCCAACCCCTCAATACCTCCGCCTCCAAACCAAGAGTGCTGTCAGGCTCTACCACCACCCCCTCCTCCACCTCCAGGGGTGTCCCCCAAAAACCCCTCCTCTTAAGCCCTTCCAGCGCCTCCTTGCGCCTTCCCTCGTCCGGCGCAAATAAAATACAGCCGTCTCCCCCTCCCGCTCCTGACTGCTTCGCCACACAACCATAGGCCTTCGCTATGCGGAGAATTTGCTCCTGTGCAGGGGGTACTTCGCCCAGCAGTTTGTCCAACAGAGACTGCAATGCCTCCGTGGCTTCAACCAAAGCTTCAAACGCCCCCTGCAACCAGGCACGCTCCAACTGCTCTCCAAAAATGTCTGAAGCCAATACAAAAACCTGGCGCGCCTTTGCGTCATGGCGCGCCTCCACAGCCTTTAACATGGAAGGCGTCGAAGCACTCTGGCCCATAAAAACATAGGCCAGGCAGAATGGCTTGGGGTGGAGGCTTCGGGTTTTGGGGGAAAGGCCAGGGGTGGAGCAGAGGGTGTAGCGTAACAACCCGCCCATATGGCAGGCAGCAACATCCGCACCGCTGCCCTTGCCGCCTTGCGCCTCCGCATGCGCGCGCAAAGCAAGCAACAGCCCGTCTTCCGCACTGCCTAAGGCCATCAGCGTCGCCTTTGTCGCCAATACCGCCGCGCGGGCGCTGCTGCCTAAACCCAGTTTGTGGCCTTGTACCCGGGGCGTGGGCGCCATGGCCAAGTCAAAACCCAGGGACACTTTGCCGTACCGGGCTAAGGCATTGTCTATGGCTCGGGCGGCAAATAAAAAAGGCTGCGTTACGGGGTGCTGCCACAATACCCCCGCGGGGGTGGCCCCTCCTTCCAATGCCCCCTCCTCCAAATGCAAACATACGCGGCGGTCTTCCCTATGCCGCCATGCCGCCAAAGCGCGCGGCGCCACCGCCAACACCCTCGCGATGCCCCCCCACACAACGGCGTATTCTCCTGCTACAAAAAGTTTGCCCGGTGCGGATATGAAATTCACCCCTCCCTTTTGCCAAAAAAAGGGGGGGTTTGCCAAAATAAGTGCGCGGGGTGGGTTTAGACACCCAAATGCAGATTAATAAAACAGAGCAACAAAAATGTGTTAGGCGGCTTTTTGCACCCGTACGACACTGCCATGTTGCGCAACCTCTTCTGCATTCTCTTCGCCGCTTTCTGGACGGCCTTTGTGGGCGTTTTCGGCCTCCTCCACGCGCTGTTTGCCAGGCACTCACCGTGGGTAACCTTCTGGGCCAGCCGCGTCTGGTCTCCTGCCCTTTTGTGGGCAGGGGGCGCCAAACTCAGCGTGGAGGGCCTGGAAAACATCCCCCAAAACCAGGCCATTGTTTTTGTCAGCAACCACCAATCCACCATCGACATCCCCGTGCTGTTTTCTGTCCTGCCGCTCAACCTGCGCTTTGTCGCAAAACATGTGCTGGGTTATGTCCCCTTCCTCGGTTGGTACCTGCGCCTTTCGCGCTTCATCCTCATCAACCGCTCGGACAGAAAAAAAGCCATGCAACAGCTGGAGCGCGCTGCACAACAAATTCGCGCAGGCACCAGCATTGTTGTGTTTCCAGAAGGGACGCGCAGCCAAACCACCGAAATCCTCCCCTTCAAAAAAGGCGCTTTTACCCTCGCCCTCAAAGCCGGTGTCCCCATTTGTCCCATTGCCATTGAAGGCTCAGGCAGGCTTATGCCCAAAAATTCATGGAATATCCGCCCGGGCCCCATTCGTGTCAAAATTGGAGCGCCGGTGGACATTTCTGTTTATAAAAACGCGCCGGAGTTGCTCGCGGAGCAAATTAGACGGCTGGTTGTACAGCAAAATGTGGCACTGGGGGGGAAGGGGGGGGTGGGTAGCTCCTCTTCCGCCGCTGCTTCTTCTGCTTCTTCTTCCTCTCCTTCTTCTCCTTCACACACTCCTCCTCCGGCTCCCTCACCATGAGACTTTCTTCTGCTTGCTTCCTCATTTGCGTTTTGCTTGCCTGCCGCACCCCTTCCCAAAGTGCTGCGCCAAGTGAATTTCAACAGGCTGTGGAAGCGCTCCAGGCCAACAAACCTCAGGAAGCCTTGCCCAGGCTTGAGCGCCTGTACCAGCAAGACAGCGCCCAGCTGGAAGTGGCGCGTGCACTGGCCGAGGCTTATGTGAGGCTTGGCAAAACGCAGGTGCTTCTGACACGCCTTCAAAATGACATGCGCCCTGTGGCCCATTATATGCGGGGGTTGTTGTTTTATTCACAACCGGCTACGGCGGAAAACGAAGCCCTCGCTGCTTTCAGGCAGGCCATCGCCGCTTTGCCTGGGGAGCCTGAATTCCACTACAGGCTGGGCCTCGCCTTGCTGGAGTTGGAGCGCCACGCAGAAGCCCTGGAAGCGCTTCAAACAGCCCTTGGGCTTGCGCCCCACAAAGCCACCTGGCAGCTTCCTCTGGCCAAGGCCCTTTTTGGGCTTGAAAAAAATGACGAGGCCATGGCTGCCTTGCGCAAGTCTCTGGAAGGGACGCTTTCACCGGCGGAGTTGCAGACAGCCAAAAAGTTGATGAATGCTTTGCTGCATGAGCATGTCCCTGCTTCGGCCCAAAAGGCCCTGGACGAGGCCATTCAATGGCTGAATGTCGCGGACGTGCCTCAGCAGGCCATCTCCATTCTGGAAGCTCTGCTCATAGACTTTCCGGACTTGGCCCTGGCCCATGCCCTGCTTGGCCTGGCTTATCAAAAACTGGATGATGCCGGTCGCGCCACAGAAGAATTCAGAAAAGCCATTTCCCTGGCGCCAAACAACGGCATCTACCCCTACTATTTGGCGGAGCTGTATACCTCCAAACGCAGGCCGCAAGAAGCCCGGCAAGCCTATGAGTTGGCCATCCAGAAAAACCCCTTCCTGGAGGAAGCCCATGTCAAACTCGCAGACATGGCCCTCCAACAATCCAACTGGCCCCTGGCCCGCCAGCATTTTCAAATGGCCGCCCATTTGGGGAATACGCAAGCGCGGCTGAAACTCGCCCTCACCTTCCAGGAAGAAAAAAACTGGGCCGCAGCCGAAGCAGAGTTTCTGACACTCCTCAAACAAATGCCTGACAACCTCGAGTTGAGTTTGCGTGCAGGCGTGTTTTATGCGGAATGGTTTCTGGCTTCCTCTTCCCCGGAAGAAAAAACGCAACTTAAAAACAAGGCCCTGGCGCAGCTGGACAAAGTCCTCGAAGCACAGCCTGAAAATGCACTTGCTTTGCGCGTTAAAGCCACGCTGAAGGCCCCACGAGGGGGTGTATAAGGAGGAGGAGGGGGCCTAGGAGGACCAGCGTACCATTTTCAGGGAGTAGAGGTGGCCTGCGTTGGACAGCACATAAACCCTGTCATTCCAGACAGCGGGCGTGGCACAAACACCTCGGCCCGGGTTCCAATAGCCCATGGGTTTGCCGGAAACAATGTCGAAAAACGCCAAGTCGTCCGAAGTGGGCACCAGAAGCCAGCGGCTGTAGAGGGTGGGCAACCTCCCTCCGGTGGCCCTGTCTGAAACAGGTTTGCGGCGTGCAGCGGTGAAAGGCCGCGGCGGCAACACCGGCGTATTCCAAAGGCGCGTCCCCTCCTGTGCGGAATAGGCGGAAATGCCGAAACCTCCCGCCGTGAGAAGCATGTCGCCGCGCAAAGCCACATAGGTGGCGGCACTCAGGCGCTGAGTCCACAGGAAGTCACCCGTCTGGGTGTCTATGGCAAAGAGGCCGTCTTTGTAGCTGGCGACGTACATATGGGCGCCATCCGCGCTGAAAGCAGCGCCGGAATCCAAATCCAAAAATTGAGTCCCTCCGGAAGGGCTCGTGTTTTTCTCCCACACCACAGCCCCATCCTCCAAATTCAGCGCCAGCAGGCTGCCGTCTGAAAAACCCTGGTAAACGGTGGAGCCCAAAACCGCGGGCACAAATGCACCGCGTATGCTGAAACCCGAGGGCTGCTTTCTGCGGTATTGCCAAAGCCGCTCACCGGTTTGGGCGTCCAGCACAAAAAGGCAGTCGGACTGGGAAACCACCAGCAACTTGCCCTGCGCTGGCACAGGTTGCGTTGCCCACGCTTCCCCCATGTCCACCGCCCACTTCTCCTCGCCATTTTCCGCGTACAGGGCCCTTAATACCCCGTCTCCTCCCGGTACAAACAGCAACTCCCCCTCCCCCGCCACCCCTGCAAAAGCTTTGCCCATGGGTTTGGAAGCCCACAACAGTTTTCCGTCCTCGGCCAAAAGGGCTCGTACAATGCCGTCACGGGTATAGGTATAAATGCGGCCTTTTTCGGCATCCACCCAGGGCGAGGCAAATTCCGCAGGCTGGTATTCCAAAAAAGTGGGCGCCACAAGTGCTGTGGCCCACTCCACGGAAAACAGGTTGGCCGCGTCTGCTTCGCCGGGCGAAACCCTGCTTAAAGGAATGCTGCGGCATGCCGAAAGCCCCAGCAGCACGAGGCCCACAGGCATCAGCTTTCTCAGCACGCGTTTTTTTAGCGGCCGGAAAAACGCAGCGCTGTGTTTAGTTGGTTGCTTCATTGTTGGCAGAAGGGGCGTTGGCAGGTGGGGCTCTCAAAAGTCCTTCTGCGCGTTGTTTGGCCAGAGAAACAGCTTCATTTTTGGGCAAGTCCAGGGCGGCTACTTTTTCAAACAAAGCCAGGGCCGCTTCACGCTCTCCTTTCAAAAGCAACATGCGGGCCTGGTGGTATTCCCCTTTGCCTTTAAAGTCACTGGGGACTTCTGCCTCCAATTCCCCAAAAGCCGCGAAGGCAAGCTCATATTGTTTGCTTTGCTCCAGGGCATAGGCTTTGGCTTCCAGGGCTACCTGGCGCAGGGGGTTTTCCTTCGGGGCCTGGGCCAAAAACCGCTCTGCGGCTTTCTGGGCTTCTTCGGGTTGCCCAAGGCGCAAATGCACATAGGCCAAAAGCAAGTGGGCATTGCGGGCGGAAGGTGTCCCGTCTTTGCTTTGTGCTTCAAAAGCCTGCAGCGAATTTAACAATTCTCTGTCCGTTTCTGCAGGTGTTTTGGCGGCGGTGTTTCCGGAAGGGGGCATAAAGGGTGCCAGGGCATTGGAGAAGGCCTCTGCTTCGCGGAGTTCAGCACGCTGTTGGGTATATTTCCACAGGGCCATCGCCCCCCCCCCCACCGCAAGAAGAATCACCAGCACCAGCAAGCGGGTTTGGTTGTGGACTAACCAGGGAATGGCCTCTTGCCCTGCTTTCTGAAAAGCATCGGGTGAGCGCAGCTCTTTTTGTTTCTTTTTGTAGGTAGACATCAGGCGGGGAATTTGTGCGCTAAGCCTTCCTCTGTCAAGGGACAAAAAGCAGGCAGCCGCTGCCCGGCACTTCCTCAGCGACGCTTCAGGGCTTTCATACGTGCCACCTGCTGAAAACGACGGTGTTGCCCGGGGCGCTCCCTAAACCACATTCTGAAAGGCACCTGCAGCCCCAAAGCTTCCCTCAGGCTGTTGGAGAGGTAACGTCTATAGGTTTCAGGAAGCCTTTGGGGCAAGTTGCAGACAAACTGGAAAGAAAGCGGCGAGCAGCCCACCTGGGAGCAATAATAGGTGCGAAAAGCCCTGCCTCCCACGTGGGGGGCAGAATGCTCTGCGGTGGCAGACTGCAACCAACGGTTGAGTGCGGGGGTGGGGAAACGCTGCTGGGTTTGCGTGTGGAGGTGTTTGCAAACCTCCAGCAGCTTCTCCACCCTCTTGCCCTCCTTGGCACTCAAAAAAACAATGGGCACCCAGCTAAGCCAAGGCACAGCGGCTTTGAGTCCTTTGCGAAAAGTTTCCTCGTCGGAGGCTTTGTCATGCAAGTCCCACTTGTTCACCACAAAAACCATGGCTTTGCCGCGTTGCTCGGCAAGCTCCGCCAACTTCATCTCCTGCTCCACAGCAAGCTCCTGCACATCCATCACCATGCAGCATACGTGGCAAGTCTCCATCGCTTTTAAGCTGCGCAAAATGGACTGCTGCTCCAGCTGCTCCACAATGGTTGACTTTCGGCGCACACCTGCGGTGTCCGTCAATACATAGTGCTGGCCCTGGTGCTCAAAACGCTGATCCAAAGCATCGCGCGTTGTCCCGGGAATGGGGCTTACCAAAAAACGTTCCGTTTTCAGCAAGGCGTTGGCCAAGGTGCTTTTGCCGACATTGGGCCTTCCCAAAAGGGCAATGCGGATGGCATGTGCATTTTCAGGGGCACAGGCGGGAAAAAGGGTGGCCGGCAAGTGTTGCAAAATGGCAAGACGCAAAGCGTCTATTCCCAAGTTGTGCTCTGCGGAAATGGGGAAAGGCTCTTTCAAACCCAGCTGAAAAAATTCGCTGGTCAGCAAATCCGCCGTCTGAGGTGTGTCGGCTTTGTTCACCACCAGCAACAGAGGCTTGGGTTGCTTGCGCAGGAGTGTGGCCAACTCCAAATCGTCAACGCTCAGGCCTTGCTTCCCATCCACAACAAACAAAATCAGCTCGCATTCCTCTATGGCCAGCTGTGCTTGCAGGCGCACCTGCTTCGACAAAAAATCTGCAGAATGGGGGGCGACAAAGCCGCCGGTGTCTATCAGCGTAATGGGCCTTCCATCCCATTCACAGTCTGCATAATGGCGATCTCTCGTCACCCCTGAAATGTCCTGCACGAGGGCCTGGCGATGGCCCAAAAGGCGGTTGAATAAAGTGGACTTGCCCACATTGGGGCGGCCCACAATGGCCACCATGGCATGCCTACTCCCCAGAGACATACCCCATCCTCTTCAGCCCCTCCACGCTGTTGCTCCAACGCGGCTCCACCTTCACCCTCAGCCCCAAATAAACGCGCGCATTCAGCATACGCTCCATGGACAAGCGAGCGGCTGTGCCAATTTTTTTGAGCATCTGTCCCTGCTTTCCAATGACGATGGCTTTCTGGCCCTCACGCTCCACATAAATGCTCGCCTCAATGCGGACAAGCCCCTGGGTGTTTTTTCCTCGCGTGTCTGAAAGCACACGGTTACTTTCGTCAAAATGCTCCACACGCACAGCGGTTGAATAGGGAATTTCCTGGCGGCACAAGCGCAGCGTCTGCTCCCTTATAAACTCCTCCGCCAGCTGCAATTCGGTTTGGTTTGCAAAAGTATCCTCAGGAAACAGGGCTTCACCTTCCGGACACAAGGCAACCAAAGCCTTCCAAAACTCCTCTATCCCATCTCCTGTGAGTGCGGACACAGGAATAATTCCCGCAAAGGCATGCAGCTTGGAGCACTCATCCATCAACGGCAGCAACGAAGGTTTGGCCACCAAGTCTGTTTTGTTCATCAACAACAAAGTTGGTTTTGAAGCAGCCTGCATTCGGGACAGCATCTGCTTCGTTTTTGCCAAAGAGGGGTTGGTTGCATCCACCATCCACACAATCAACTCGCTCTCTTCAAAGCTGCGCAAAGCAAGCTTCAGCATATAGCGTGTCAGTGCATTGCTGGGCTGGTGAATGCCTGGCGTGTCCCAAAAAGCAATTTGGGCTTCCTTGCGTGTCACCACGCCGAGAATTCTGTTTCGCGTCGTTTGCGCACGGCGCGAAACAATCGAAATTTTCTCGCCGACAAGTCTGTTGAGAAGGGTGCTTTTGCCAACATTTGGCTGCCCAATCAATGCAGCAAATCCACTTCTCATCTTCACACAAGGCTCCGCGTTTAAGGCTTAGGTTCTTCAACGGATAGCACAATGGACTCCATGCGCACATCCGTTTTTGGTCTGTCGTTGGAATCTTTGGGCAGCTGGTTTGCAATTTTGTCCACAACTTCATAACCACGAATCACCTCTCCAAAAATGGTGTGGCGGTTGTTGAGGTGTGGTGTCGGCACAACGGTGATGAAAAATTGTGAGCCATTCGTGTTGGGGCCCGCATTGGCCATGGCCAACAACCCCGGTTTGTCGAATTTGCGCCCGCTTTGGAATTCATCCTCAAAGCGATAGCCGGGGCCTCCCGTTCCACGGCCCAGAGGATCTCCCCCCTGAATCATAAATCCCGCAATAACGCGATGGAAAATTGTCCCCGCATAAAGCGGCCTGGTTTCTTTTTCGCCGGTTGCCGGGTTTGTCCACGCTCTCTCACCGCTGGCCAAACCTACAAAATTCTCCACAGTCCTGGGAGCGTCCTTGCAAAACAGGCGCAAACCAATATCTCCTTCGGAGGTTTTCATCACTGCATAGAGATATTCATTCTCACGGACGGCATTCATCATCATTCCCATGGTTCCTTCTTTCTTATTTTGCGGATGGGGTGGAGCTTTGTGACAGCGTTAACTCAATAATACGAATTTCTTCATCGGGCCTATCGGATTTGTTGCGTGGTGCATGGGCAATCTTCTGCACAACCTCAAAGCCTTTTACCACTTCTCCAAAAAGGGTGTGTTTGCCGTTTAAATGCGGTGTCGGCACAACGGTGATGAAAAATTGCGAGCCATTCGTGTTGGGGCCCGCATTGGCCATGGCCAACAACCCGGCTTTGTCGAATTTGCGCCCACTTTGGAATTCATCCTCAAAGCGATAGCCGGGCCCTCCCGTTCCACGGCCCAGAGGATCTCCCCCCTGAATCATAAACCCGGGAATAACGCGATGGAAAAGGGTTCCTGGATAAAGTGCTTTGTTTTCTTCTTTGCCCGTCTCCGGGTGGGTCCATTTCTTCTCACCCGTGGCCAAACCTACAAAATTCTCCACCGTCTTTGGCGCCTCCTTCGAAAAAAGCCTAAGCACAATGTCACCCATGCTCGTCTTCATGTGGACAAAAATTTCTTCGCCCTTCGCCGCTTTCTGAGTCCAGCTTTCTTTGGTGCCCTGACTGCTTGCGACAGCAGTTGGTTTTTTGGGAGGCACCGCATTCGCCGAAGTGGCCAACAAAACAAAAGAGGTTGCAAGGAAACCTGCAAAAACCCAACGAAGCTTCTGAACATTCCATACACTCGTCAACATGACACGCTCCTTCATATTTATTTTCAAACAAGCCTTCTCGTTGCTTGCCTAACACAGCAAACAACGACGAGAAAGCTTTCCATGGGTGTGCTGATTTGTGAGAATAAGCTTGTACATGAGCTTTGAAACAAAAACAGAAAATTTACCTTTGAGTGTGTTTTGCAGCTGCGCTGATTCCACCTTTGCCCTTCACCTGGCGAAGGTGCTGGTGGAGGAGAAATTGGCTGCATGTGTCCAGGTGCTCGCACAAATGCACTCTGTCTACCGCTGGGAAAACAAAGTCGAGCAAGCCCAAGAGCATATGCTGATGATAAAAACCGACGCGCTCCACTTTGAAGCCCTGCGGCAACGTATTTGCAGTCTGCACCCCTATACGACACCTGAAATTATTGCCCTCCCCATTCTTTATGCGGAGCCCAAATACCTGGAGTGGTTATTCGCTCAGCTTGTCCCCTGAAAGCACTTCCAAAGCGGCTCTGGCAGCTTGCTGCTCTGCTTCTTTTTTGCTTCGCCCCTGAGCGGAGGCGAGAGGGCGTTTTTCCAAAGAGACTTCCACCCAAAAACTTTTGGCATGCTCAGGCCCCTCTTCCGAAAGCAGGCGATAGCAAGGGAGTGCACGAAACAAACGAAACGTTTTCTCCTGCAAGTTTGTCTTGTAGTCAACACCCGCTTTGCCTTCTATCGCGGCCTGGCATTCCGAAGAAAAGAGTTTGTTGACAATGCTCACCAGCTCCTTCCAGTCCACAGACAAATAGACAGCGCCCACAAGGGCTTCCAAGGCATCGGCCAAAACAGAATTTTTTTCGCGGCCGCATGTCTGCTCCTCCCCCTTCCCCAACAAAAGAAAATTCCCCAGCCCCACCCTTCTGGCAACATTGGCCAGGGTTTCTTCGCTGACGATGAGCGATCTGTATTTGGAAAGCTCTCCTTCGCTTGCCTGAGGCAGCATCTCCATCAGACGATGGCCGATGATTAAATCCACCACCGCATCCCCCAAAAATTCTAAACGCTCATTGTCCTCATGCACTTCGTGCCGGTGCTCGTTTAAATAACTTTTGTGGGTGAGCGCACGCCTGGCAAGCTCAAAACTTGCAAACCGCATTTGCAATTGCTCCTCAAGGGCCGCAACACACGCTCGTAGTTCCAACTTTAAAAAGCTCACATTCGGACTCTTGTTGCCCCAGGCGCCAACTTTGGGAATTCAGCTCCTAAGCAAGTGCCTGGAAATGACAATCCGCAGAATTTCGCTTGTGCCTTCGCCAATCTCACAGAGTTTCGCATCACGCAACGCTCTTTCAACGACAAAAGCATTCGTGTAGCCATTGCCGCCCAGAATTTGAATGGCATCCAATGCAGACTTCGTTGCCGCCTCAGAAGCATAGAGTTTTGCAATGGCCGCTTCCTGAGAAAAAGGCTTTCCCTGGTCAGCCAGGCTCGCAGCCCTCCAAACAAGCCCCCACCCCGCATCCAGACGGACTTTCATGTCGGCAAGTTTGAAGTGCGTGGCTTGAAACTCAGAAATGGGCCTCCCGAAAGCAATGCGCTGGCTTGAATAGAGGATGGATTCTTCCAAGGCACACCTTAAAAGCCCTGTGGCCAAAGCGCCTATAATAATGCGCCCCCTGTCCAAAACCTTCATCGTCTGAATGAAACCCTGGTTCAATTCGCCAATGAGCGCCTCCTCCCCCACCTTCACATCTTCCAAAATCAACTCCGCTGTGTCCGAAGAGCGCATGCCCATTTTGCCGAGAATTCGCTTGGCAAAAAGCCCTTCCGTGCCTCCGTCCACCAAAAAAGCGCTGATGCCTTTTTGTCTCTTCTGAGGCTCCGTCATCGCCAAAACAACGAAGATGTCTGCTTGAGTCCCCTGAGTAATAAACATTTTGTTGCCGTTGAGAACCCAGCCCCCCTCCCTCTTCACAGCTGTTGTCTTCATCGTCGCAGAGTCTGAGCCGCTTCCCGCCTCCGTCAAAGCCCAGGCACCCAGAAATTCAGCCACGGCAAGTTTGGGCAAATATTTTTTCTTCTGCTCCGCACTGCCAAAAAGTCGAATGTGGTTGCTGCACAAACCATTGTGCGCGGCCACCGTCAAAGCAAGAGAGCCATCCCAACGGGCAATCTCTTCAACAGCCACAGCCAAGGCCCTCACGCCTAAGCCCGAGCCGTTGTATTCCTCCGCAACGCAAACACCCATCAACCCCAATTGCCCAAGTTCTTCCAAAACAGCTCTGGGACAGTCTTCTTTGAGATCCCAATCCCTCGCAAAGGGCTTGACGTTTTTCTCGCAAAACTGACGCACACTGTTTTTCAGAGTCCTGTAGTCTTCCGGTATTTCAAAATCCATAAGTCATTGCTTATATACCCGGGAATTGGCTCGCCGCACCTATTTTGAATGACGCTATGCGTAACGTTTTGCGTCAGAATTTAGAAAGTTCAAGAATCCTTGAACTTTCTCAAACAGGGAGCACACCATGCTTTCGTCTGCGGGGAGCTTCATAAGAAGCCACATAAACTTCAAAACGTTTCACCAGCTCCTCCCTAAGCTTGTTGCCGGCAATCATTTCATCCACAACCAGCTTCGAAGCCAGGCGGAAAATGTCCACATCCTCCTTGTATTCCTCTCTGAGCTCCTGCACATATTGTGCGCGCTCGGCTTCGGGCTTTTCCTGAATTTTGTTGAAAAAAACCGCATTCACTGCAGCCTGTGGCCCCATCACCGCAATCATCGCCTGCGGCAATGCAAGCGTGCAGTTGGGAGAAAAACCCGGGCCACTCATGGCATAAAGCCCTGCGCCATAGGCTTTGCGGACAACCACGCATATTTTGGGGACACTCGCCTCAGAAACCGCTGAAATCATTTTTGCGCCTGCGCGGATAATTCCCGCCTTCTCCACCTTGGTCCCAATCATAAAACCGGGGACGTCTGCCACATAAAGCAAGGGAATGTTGAAAGCATCGCAAAGCCAAATAAAACGCGCCGCCTTGTCCGCGGAGTCCACAAACAACACGCCCCCTTTGTATTTGGGCTGGTTCGCCACAATGCCAACACTCTTTCCGTTGATGCGCGCAAAACCTGTCACAATCTCCTGCGCAAACAGTTTTTTTATTTCGAAAAAACTGTCTTCATCTATCAGCTTCGCAATCAGCGCGTGCATGTCAAAAAGTTTGTTCTCATCCGCCGGGACAATGTCCTCAACGGATTTTTCTGAAAACTTTGGCGGACAACCTGGCTGCGGCGGTGGCAATTGGAAACAATTGTCCGGCAGAAAACTCAAATAGCGCTTCGCAACTTCAATGGCTTCCTCCTCCGTCTTCACCAGAATGTCCCCGCACCCCGAAACGGAGCAGTGCATCCTCGCCCCCCCCATCTCCTCCAAACTCACTTTCTCCCCTATCACCATCTCCGCCATACGGGGGGAGCCCAAATACATGGAGGCATTTTTGTCCACCATGACGACAATGTCGCAAAACGCCGGAATATAGGCGCCTCCCGCTGCGGAGGGGCCAAACAACAAACACACTTGAGGCACCAGCCCGGAAAGGTGCACTTCATTGTAGAAAATGCGCCCTGCACCGCGTCGTCCGGGAAACATGTCAACCTGGTTTGTAATGCGGGCGCCCGCAGAGTCCACCAAATAAATGAGAGGACATTTCTGGGAGGCGGCTGTTTCTTGTATGCGGAGAATTTTCTCAACCGTCAACGCACCCCAACTTCCCGCTTTCACCGTCGAGTCATTCGCCATCAACGCAACCGTTCGGCCGTGAATTCTGGCCAAACCCGTCACCACACCGTCTGCAGGCAATTCCCCATCCTCACAATTGGCCAGTTTTGCCTCCTCAACGAAGGAGCCTTCGTCCACCAACAATTTTATGCGATCGCGGGCAAACAGCTTCCCTATCGCTTTGTTCTTCTCGTGGTATTTTTTGAGGCCGCCCTCTTCAACCTTCGCCTGCCGTTCCTTCAGTTTGTTGTCCAAGCTCATAAATGGAATGCTCTAACAAAAACTTTGTCAGCGCCCAACAAAACGCGGTGGCCTTTTTTCAGAAAAAGCTTTCAGGCCCTCCAGGCGATCTTCCGTTGTGAGGGTTTGCTCATACATTTTAAGCTCTAAACTCAACGCCTCCTCCAACGGCAACTCCATGCCCCGGGCAATGGCTTGCTTGGCCAAGGCCACCGCCAAAGGCGCATTCTCAGAAATCCTCAATGCCATGGCGCGCGCATCCGCCAAAATTCCAATCCTCTCAATGAGGCCTATGCGCAAGGCTTCCTCCGCGTTGACTCTTTGGCCACAAAAAATAAGCTCCTTCGCCTTCCCCGCCCCCACCAGCCTCGGCAAACGTTGCGTCCCACCTCCACCTGGAATGATTCCCAGGCGGACTTCCGTCAAACCCATTTGTGCATGCTCACAAGCAATGCGTATGTCACACGCCAAAGCCAATTCGGTGCCTCCACCCAAGGCAATTCCATTCAAATAAGCGATGAAAACACACCTTGAGCGCTCCATGGACAAAAACAGCGTCCTTAAATTTTGCAGAAATTCTCTCACCTCGGTGAGACTCATCTCCTGCCGCTCTTTTAAGTCAGCGCCCGCACAAAAAGCCTTGTCACCAGCGCCCGTCAACACAACACACCTCACTCCATTTTCTGCCTTGCTTACACGAGCGACATGCTGCTGAAGCCCTTCCACCAAGTCTCTAGAAAGAGAATTCCTCATCGGCTCTCTGGCAAGAGTCCACTGCTCAAAGGCGCCTTCTGTCTTTATTTGCACTGCGCTCATGTTTTCGCCTCCATCAAACGGTTCTGCTTATTCAATGCGATGACTCTATTTACCCATCTAAAATGAATCGCCGCCAAACATTGGAAACTTAAATCTCCCTTGTAAAGGCTTATCTCACACCCATTTTTAGTTTGAATATGGCTTCCAAGTTTTCTAAACAAACTGGTTTCACGCCAGAAAATAACCGCGTTGTTTTGAGGAAAAGCTTATGCAAAATGCAAAATTCATATTGGGTGAGCAGACAGTGGAGCTTCCCATTCTCGAGGGGACAGAGCAAGAGCTCGCCGTCGATATATCCACACTGAGAGCCAAAACAGGTTACATCACCTTGGATCAGGGTTATGGCAACACAGGCTCCTGCAAAAGTGAAATTACTTTCATTGATGGAGAGCGTGGAATTCTTCGGTATCGCGGATATGACATCGAAGACTTGGCTACCCAGGCCACCTTCCCCGAAGTGTGTTATCTGCTCATTTATGACAAGCTGCCCACCCTCGAAGAGCGTGCAGTCTGGCGAAAACAACTGACTCAACACAGCCTCGTCCACGAAAGCATGCTGAACTTCTTTCAGCACTTCCCCCCCACCGCCCACCCCATGGATGTGTTGTCCGCCATGGTGGCCGCCCTCCCCGCTTTCTACCCCGATGAAAACAACACCGACTTGGACATTATCCGCCTCCTCGCTAAAACCAAAACCCTCGTCGCCATCGCTTATAAAAAATCGATCGGCGAGCCCATCATCTACCCTAAAAGCGATCAGAGCTATGTCGCTAACTTCATGAGGATGATGTTTGCCAACCCCGCTGAGCCTTATGTCTGCTCCAAAACGCTGGAGGACGCCTTAACCCTCCTCCTCATCCTCCATGCTGACCATGAGCAGAATTGCTCCACCTCCACCGTCCGCATGGTCGGCTCCAGTCACGCCAGCATCTATGCCTCCGCCAGCGCCGGCATCTCCGCTCTCTCCGGGCCTCTGCATGGAGGCGCCAACCAGGAGGTGCTGGAAATGTTGGAAGCCATCCGTAAAGAAGGCGGCGCTACAGCAAAATATGTCGCCAGAGCCAAAAACAAGGACGACGGCTTCAAGTTGATGGGCTTCGGCCACCGCGTCTATAAGAATTTTGATCCGCGCGCCAAGCTGCTCAAAAAATCCTGCGACGCCGTCCTCGCTGAGCTCAACATAGATGATCCGCTCCTCAACATCGCCAAGGAGCTCGAAGAGGCCGCCCTCCAGGACAGCTACTTCATTGAGCGCAAACTCTTCCCCAACGTTGACTTCTACAGCGGTATTCTCTACAGGGCACTCGGCATCCCCACCGACATGTTTACCGTCATGTTCGCCCTCGGACGTATGCCCGGGTGGATTGCACATTGGAAAGAAATGCGCGACAACCCACAGGAGCGCATCCATCGCCCAAGACAACTTTACATAGGCAAACCCCAACGCCCCTTCCCCCCCATCGCTGAACGCAAATAGGCCGCTTCCAAGTTGAATTGTTCCTACAGACCGGTTTCAATTTGACATGAGATCGAGGCGGGCGAGGATTTCGCGATGGGAGCGCACTCCAGTGCGATTCCTTCGCGAAACCGGAGCTCAACGGAGCGGAGGGAAACATTTGAGAAAGCATGCTTTCTCAAATGTTTCTCGGAGCGGAGTAGGTGAGCGAAGCGAACCTCACGAAGAGATCATGTCAAAGTGGAAGCGGTCTAAGGGCAATACTGTTCAGATAATAAGAAATGGCAAAGGCTGATGCCTGAGGTTAAGGGTTGCGCCGCGGTGGCGGACGGGGAAGTTGGACATTTTGCGTTTGACGCCGCGAGGGTTGTGGAGGCCGCGACTGCTTACGCAACGGCCACGGGCTATGTCGGCCA
>Ga0209737_10000071_pt1 | contig 88347 bp, 85 predicted proteins | sample TergutCu122P3_FD_187284 | JGI IMG/M metagenome (GOLD analysis project Ga0209737, IMG submission 187284) | Cubitermes ugandensis P3 segment gut microbial communities from Kakamega Forest, Kenya - Cu122 P3 (SPAdes) (version 2) | ecosystem: Host-associated > Arthropoda: Insects > Digestive system...
GGCGGCAAAGCTCTCTTCGCCGGCTTGGATTGCAAGGTTGGTGGATGGCATGAAAGTAGAAGGAAAGATCGAAACCGCTTGTGCAGCGGCAACCGAAACAGTTGAAACAAACGCAAAGGAGCCGGTAACGATTACCGCCTCCCGCGCACCGGGTTTTTCAGCCGGATACAAAAAACCACGGTTTCACCGATTCCCCTCAAAGAGGTATCAGGCAAAACCGTATCCGGTCGCTCCAGGAACGCATCCGGGCGTTTGATACGACAAACACCCTACGCAAAATCCCACAGCAAGTTTTTTATATTAACAGCCATCTTCTTTCCGATCAACTGCTTATGGACTGATCCGGAGCACGCCCGAGATTGATCTCCAAACGATCGAAATACCCGGACAAGGTAAAATTGCGGGCGAATGTCAGAATTCACACTCCGGCTGTCATCGTGCCAGTTTCATGAGATGATGACGAACCAATTGCCTTTTCCATTCTGGAGACGACGCAACATGAAAAAAATGGTTTTTCTGCTTTCCACGGCGCTCGTACTGGCGGCCTGCATGTCTCCCCCGCCGCGCGCCGGGGATCATATGGTGAGCAACCCGCAACTCTTCCCGGAAGAATCGGAGCAACTCCAGGCTTTGCGCGATGCCGGAAAAAGCTTCACCACCATCGTCACCGTACCGGCCGCTGGCAACATGCTTTCCAACGGCATGGCAATCGGCGCGCTGAAGATGGGCAGCGGCTCCGCCCCGGCTGATTCGATATTCAACATTCTGCGGGAAGGAACGGAGCAGACGATTGCCGTCGTAGGTAAAAGCGACGCGCTGACCGCCGCCACCATCGAAGCCGCAATCCGGCAACTCGACGGCGCTTCTACGGCCACGACCATATTGTTCGCGGGCAAATCCAGCTATGTGAAAGATCTGGAAGAGTTGACCAGCAAGGCAGGCGTGCCGTTTGAAGGGGTAGCCTTCCCTCTTGCGCAGGAAAAAGATCAACCACAGGAAACTGATCAGCCGCAGGAAAAAGATCAGCCCTAAGAATTAGAGCAATTTTGGTTTAGTTATGTACATTTTTGCGCTGTTGGCCCCCACCCTAACCCTCCCCCGCAAGCGGAGGAGGGAATCAGTCTCTTTCCCCCCACAAGTGGGAAATCAGACTCCTTCCCCCGCTTGCGGGGGAAGGCTGGGATGGGGGTAAGCAGTGAGCAATGTAAGCATTTGAATCGAAACCGCTCTAGCTCCGGGCCGCAAACCAGTCCAGCACCTTCGCCACAACCTCGTCGATGCCGAGATGATCGGTATCCAGCAGCAGCGCGTCCGCTTCCTGCCGGAGCGGCGCAACGGGGCGGGCGCGGTCGCGCGCATCTCTCGCTTCGAGATCGGCCCGAATGGCATCGAGATTGGCAGGTTCGCCACGTTCCAGCAATTGCCGAACGCGACGTTCAGCACGAACCGCAGGGCTTGCTGTCAGAAAAATTTTCAATTGCGCACCGGGAAACACCACGGAACCCATGTCGCGCCCGTCTCCGACCAGCCCCGGCGCACGATGAAATGTCCGCTGCCGGAACAGCAACGCCTCGCGCACGGCAGGCAGCGCCGCCACCCTCGAGGCTCCGGAAGAAATTTCCTCGTCTCTAATCGCCTCACCCGCTTCCTTGCCGTTCAAACGCACGCCATCCGCGTGAAACACCACGTCCAGCCGGGCAGCAATGGACGCCACGCCTGCTTCATCCGCCCAGTCCACGCCCGCTTCCCGCGCGGCCAACGCGGTGAGGCGGTAAAGTGCGCCGGAGTCGAGATAATGAAAGCCAAGCGCACGCGCAACCCGTGCGGAAACCGTCCCCTTGCCGGAAGCCGTGGGGCCGTCGATGGCAATCACCGGCGCAGGCCGTGCAACCGCCTCAAAGCGATCGAAATAATCAGGAAACGTCTTTGCCACGCAGCCGGGATCGAGAATGCGCAACGGCACGCCGAATGAAGCGAGCGAAAAACACATCGCCACGCGGTGATCGTCGTAAGTGTCGATGCCTGCGGGCCGGAGCGGATGCGCCGCATCGGGCGGAACGATCTTCAGAAAATCCGCCCCCTCCTCCACCCGCACGTTCAATTTGCGCAACTCGGCAGCCATCGCGGCGATGCGGTCGGTTTCCTTCACCCGCCAACTGGCGATATTGGCAAGCGTGGTTTCTCCCTGTGCGAACAGCGCGGCCACGGCCAGCGTCATGGCCGCATCGGGAATATGATTGCAATCCAGGTGAATTCCCTTGAGCGGTCTGCCATCCATGGGTCGGGCGGCGGAAATCCAGTTCTCGCCCGCTTCCACGGTCGCCCCCATCATTGCCAGCGCGTCCGCGAAACGCACATCCCCCTGAACCGCATTCTTCCCTACGCCCTCCACGCGAATCGGCATCGAGGCGCTCGCTCCGATCGCCCCCAGGGCAAGAAAATAGGAAGCCGAAGAGGCATCGCCTTCCACCTGATAGAGGCCGGGCGAGCGATAACACGCTCCGGCAGGAATTGAAAACGCCCGCCAGCCTTCCCGTTCCACGGTGACGCCGAAACGCGCCATCAGGTTCAGAGTCATATCGACATAGGGCTTGGAAATCAGCTCTCCTTCGACTTCCACCGTGGTCCGCGTTCCAGTCAGCGGCAACGCCATCAAAAGACCACTCAGGAACTGGCTGGATACATCTCCGCGAATTTTCACCACGCTGCCGGGACGGATATCGGCAGGACGAACGAGAAGCGGCGGATAACCTTCCTTTTCAAGATAGTCGATACTTGCCCCGCAGGCTTTGAGTGCGTCGACCAGATCGCCGATAGGACGCTCGTGCATCCGGGGCACGCCCTTCAACACATACTCTCCGCCCGCAAAAGCCAGCGCCGCCGTCAGGGATCGAAAAGCGGTCCCCGCATTGCCAAGAAAAAGCTCCGCCTGCCGCACGGGAAACCGTCCACCGCAACCCGTCACCCGCAAGCATCCCTCGCCCGCCGCCGACATTGCCACGCCCAGCTTTGTGAGCGCCTCCCGCATCCGCGCCGTGTCGTCGGAATCGAGCAGGCACTGCAACTCCGTCTCCCCTTCAGCAAGCGCGGCCAGGAGCAACGCGCGGTTGGAAATGCTCTTGGAGCCAGGCAGCGTCACGCTGCCGGAGGCGGAAAGCATCTGGGGAAGGTCAATGAAATTCATCGAAACACCAATATTTTCGACACCAGTTTTTGCACTTGTTCACCGTTTTGATTGAATGTGTCGGTTTGCAGCGTAACGATCCCCCGGTCGGGTCTGGATCTGGACTGCGCAATATTGAGGATGGTGCTCTCGACGCGCAGCACATCGCCGGGACGAGTCGGGCGCGGCCAGGAAATTTCGACCCCCGCGCCGATGAGGCCGTTTGCAATGGGAACGCTTTCCACCATTAGGCGCATGGTGATTGCCGCCGTGTGCCAGCCGCTGGCGGCAAGCCCCCCAAAAAAGGATTGGAGAGCGGCAGTTTCATCCAGATGAAAGGGCTGTGGATCGAAATCGCGGGCAAAGTTCTTGATTTGCGCCGCATCAAGCGGAAAATCCCGGCTCAGATAGCGGTTTCCGACGGCAAGATCGTCCAATGTGACGGTTTTCGTTCCGTTTTTCATGGTCATCCCAACCCAGGGCAGAGCGAGCGCTATTCGCGCGGCGTCTCCACGGCACGGCGGCGATTGCCGCGCCACAGGTGGCAATAGACGAACCCCGGAAAAGCAAACACGAGAAACAGGCAAAGCGCAGCAACATAGAACTGCCAGTTTTTCGGATAAATGGCGCCATAAGCGTTTCTTTCCAGCAGGAAGGCAAAACCGCCAATGACAAGATAGAACACGAGCAGTTCCAGGAGACGCCAGCCAAACCCCTTGCGCCCCGAAGGGTGCGACCACACGAACAGCACGCGCTCAAACAAAAAAGGCAAATTGGCCGCCACGCAGGCAAGACCAACCACAATCCACACCGTGGCAGAACCCGTCATCACTATATTCTTCCGCTCAACCGACTACCGCAAACGCCACTTTCATGGCCTCATCACACCATTTCAGCAGCGTACCCGGCATGAGCCCGAGCAAGGCAATGGCAATACCGTTGATCGAGAGCATCACCTGCAACTCGCCCGAAATATTGAGCGGAGTGCTATCGACCGGCTCATCGAAGTACATGAACTTGACGATGCGCAAGTAATAGAAAGCGCCGATGAGCGACATCACGACCGCCAATATCGCAATCCAGAGATGACCGGCCTGGATCACTGCCTGGAGCACGGAGAACTTGGCAAAGAAACCGACGAAGAAAGGAATGCCCGCCATCGAGAACATCACGAAGAGCATGAGCAGCGCAAACCAGGGGTTGCGGCGGTTGAGACCCTTGAAATCCTCGATGTTCTCGGCTTCAAACCCTTCGCGCGAAAGCAGCATGACCATGCCGAACGCGGCCAGGGTCATGAGCGCATAGGCAATGGCGTAAAACATGGCACTGCTGTAACCCGTGCCATCGCCGCCGGAGAGCAGCCCCAGCAGCATGAAGCCCATGTGCGAAATGCCGGAGTAAGCCAGCATGCGTTTGATGTTGTGCTGGATCAGCGCCGCGAAATTACCCAGGATGATGGAGAGCGCGGCAACGAACATCAGCATGGATTGCCAATGCCCGGCGAGACTGGGCAAAGCGCCCGCCAGCAGGCGCATCGCCAGCGCAAAGGCGGCGAGCTTGGGCGCGCTGGACAGGATGACCGTCACAGCGGTCGGCGCCCCCTGATAGACATCGGGAACCCACATGTGGAAAGGCACCACACCCAGCTTGAACGAAATGCCGGCAACGAGGAAGACAAGGCCGAAGAGCAGCACCGTATTGTCGGCGCCCCCATTGAGCACAACCTGTTTCACCACGGTCAGATCCAGCGCGCCGGTCGCGCCATAGATCATCGACATGCCGTAGAGCAACAGGCCGGACGCAAGCGCGCCCAGCACGAAATACTTCATCCCGGCCTCGGTGGAACGCACCGTATCTCGGTCGAACGCCACCAGCGCGTAGAGCGACAGCGACATCATTTCCAGGCCGATGTAGAGCACCAGCAGATGGTTGGCGGTGATCATCACCATCATGCCGAGCGTGGTCAGGAGCGCGAGCAGGTAATACTCGGGGCGGTCGAGCTTGCGGTCGGCGAGATAGCCGCGCCCGTAGAGCAGCGCGATCATCATCGAAAAATACACCATCAGCTTGAGAATGCCGCCGGGCATATCGCGCACGAACATGCCGTTGAAAGCAAACTCGCTCCTGGCATCCAGGGTAAAGAACGTGATGAAGGTCGCTACGATCAGCGTGAACTGGGCAAGCGAATAGGCCAGACCGCGCGCGATGCCACGAGCGAAAGCCGTCGCCAGCATGATCGTCAGGATCATGATTGCGACAAAGATTTCCGCCGTCGCCGAGTAAAGATTGGAAACATCAAAGTTCATCTTTCAATCGTCCGTTATCGGGCTACACCTGCTCGGAGAGGTGATTACGGGAGCACTTTGGTAACACTGGCATGCTCCAGGAGATTACTCACCGAGGTGTGCATCACATCGGTGAAGGGGAAAGGATACAGGCCCATCGCCAGCACACAGAAGGCGAGTACGGCCAGGAAAAGGAATTCGCGCCGGTTGATATCGGTAAGCCCGGCCACATTCTCGTTCGCCACCTCGCCGAATACCACGCGCTTGTACATCCACAACGTGTAGGCCGCCCCGAGAATCAGGGTGGTCGCCGCAAGGAAGGCGATCAGGAAGCTCTTCTGCATCGCGCCGAGGATGACGGTGAATTCGCCGACGAAACCGCTCGTCGCAGGCAGACCGGCATTGGCCATCGCGAAGAGCATGAAGAAGGCGGCAAACTTCGGCATGGTGTTCACCACGCCGCCGTAATCGGAAATGTTGCGCGAGTGCACGCGGTCGTAAAGCACGCCGATACACAGGAACATTGCGCCGGAAACGAAGCCGTGGGAAATCATCTGAATGAGCGCGCCCTCGACGCCAAGCTGGTTCTGCATGAAGAAACCGAGGGTGACGAAACCCATGTGCGAAACCGAAGAATAGGCGACGAGCTTCTTCATGTCGGTCTGCACCAGCGCCACGAAACCGATGTAGACCACCGCAACCAGCGACAGTCCGACGACGAGCCAGGTAAATTCCCTGCACGCGTCCGGCACGATGGGCAACGCGAACCGGAGAAAGCCGTAAGCGCCCAGTTTCAGGGCGATGGCCGCCAGCACCACCGAGCCGCCCGTGGGCGCTTCGACGTGGGCATCCGGCAACCAGGTATGTACCGGCCACATTGGAACCTTGACCCCGAAAGCGGCAAGGAAGGCGAAGAAAATCAATGTCTGCGCCCCCATCATCAACGGGGCCTTGTGCCATTCGAGAATCTCGAAACTGCCGGTCGTGTTGTAGAGATAGATGAGCGACAGCAGCAACAGCAGCGAGCCGGCCAGCGTGAAGAGGAAGAACTTGAAGGCCGCGTAGACCCGGTTCGGTCCGCCCCAGATGCCAATGATCAGATAAAGCGGAATCAGCGAGGCTTCAAAGAAGACGTAGAACAGCACGCCGTCGAGCGCCGAGAAAATGCCGTTCATCAGACCGGACATGATGAGGAAGGCGGCCATGTACTGCGCCACCCGGCTCTGAATGTTTTCCCACCCTGCGATGACCACGATGACGGTCATGAAGGAATTGAGCAACACGAACCACAGCGAGATGCCGTCGATACCGAGGTGGTAATTGATACTGAAATGCTCGATCCAAGGCCGCATCTCGCTGAACTGCATGGCGGCAGTGCCCGCATTGAAATGGACGTAAAGCGGAATGGTCACGGCAAAACCCAGGATCGAGGTCAGCAGCGCCGCCACGCGCGCCATGCGGGCATTGGTATCCGGCCCGGTGGCCAGCACCAGCAGCCCACCGAGTATCGGTATCCATATCGCCAGACTGAGGAAGGGAATATCCGTCATTGTTGCTTTCCATTCAATGCGCCTTTAAAAGGCGCGTTCGCTCTCGTTATGCCCCGTTCATCCAAAGGAAACCCAGAAAGTCAGCAGAACAAAGACCCCGACGATCATGGCGAAGGCGTACTGATACAGATAGCCGGTCTGGAACAGGCCGGTGATACGCGCCACCAGCGTCACCAGCCGGGACGACCCCGACACCCCGACGCCATCGATCAACCCCTGTTCGCCCTTGCTCCACAACTTGCTGCCAAGCGCGCGAGCGCCGCCCGCGAAAACAATCTCGTTGAAACGGTCGAAGAAATACTTGTTTTCCAGCACGGTATGGATGCCCGAGAATTTGCGCAGGATGGCAGCAGGCAACTCGGGTTTCTTCATGTAGAACACCCAGGCGGTCACAACCCCGGCCAGCGCCAGCCAGAACGGCGCGGTCATCAGACCATGCAGCGCCATGCCTGTCGGGCTGTGGGAGGCTTCTGCGAGCTCCTTGAGCACAGCGGCGTGGTTATCTCCGACAAAAATCGAAGCCCCGAACCACCCCTCGGCCAGCAGCGGCCCGATGGTGATATAACCGATCACGACGGACGGAATGGCCAGCAGGACGAGCGGCAGCGTCACGACCCACGGCGTCTCGTGCGGTTTCTGCCCCGGTGCGAGACCGTGATGTTCGTCGTCATGCCCGTGCTCGTCGTCATGCCCGTGCGCATGCGCCTTCCCGAACCGCTCCTCGCCGTGGAAGACGAGGAAATACATCCGGAAGGAATAGAACGCGGTCACGAACACCCCGATGAGCACGCAGAAAAGCGCGTAGCCTGCGCCGGGAATCGTGGAAGCATGCACGGCCTCGATGATCGAATCCTTGGAATAGAAACCGGAGAAGAACGGCGTTCCGATCAGGGCCAGCGAGCCGACGAGCGAAGTGATCCAGGTAATCGGCATGTACTTCCTCAAGCCCCCCATGTTGCGGATATCCTGGTCGTGATGCAGGGCGATGATGACCGAGCCTGCCCCGAGGAAGAGCAGCGCCTTGAAGAAAGCGTGCGTCATCAGGTGAAAGATCGCCACCGAATAGGCCGACGCACCGAGCGCCACCGTCATGTAGCCCAACTGCGACAGTGTGGAATACGCCACCACGCGCTTGATGTCGTTCTGAACGATACCGAGGAACCCCATGAACAGCGCCGTGGTCGCGCCGATCACCAGCACGAAGGAAAGCGCCGTTTCAGACAGTTCGAAGAGCGGCGACATCCGCGCCACCATGAAGATGCCCGCTGTGACCATCGTCGCCGCGTGGATCAGGGCGGAGATCGGCGTGGGGCCTTCCATCGAATCGGGCAGCCACACATGCAGCGGCACCTGCGCCGATTTGCCCATTGCGCCAATGAAAAGGCAGATGCAGATCGTGGTGAGCAGGGGCCAGCCCATGCCCGCCACTTCTCCCCCGGCCAGATTTTGCGCCTGCCCGAACACGTCCGCGTAAGCAAGGCTGTGCGTATGCGCAACGATCAGGCCAATACCGAGCAGAAAACCGAAGTCCCCCACGCGATTGACGAGAAACGCCTTCAGGTTGGCGTAAATCGCCGTCGGACGCTTGTACCAGAAACCGATCAGCAGGTAGGAAACCAGCCCCACCGCTTCCCATCCGAAGAAAAGCTGGAGGAAGTTGTTGGACATCACCAGCATCAGCATCGAGAAGGTAAAGAGCGAGATATAGCTGAAGAACCGCTGATAACCGGGGTCTTCGGACATATAGCCGATCGTGTAGATATGCACCATCAGGGACACGAAGGTGACGACCAGCATCATCAGCACGGTCAGCCTGTCGATCAGGAACCCGACCTCGAAGTTCACTTCTCCGATCTGCATCCAGGTATAGATCGTGCCGTTGAAGGTGTTCCCGGCCTGCACGTCCAGGAAGATCACCACCGAAACGATGAAGGAAATCAGCACGCCGGCAATGGCCGCACAATGCGCGCCGGTGCGCCCGATTTGCCTGCCGAACAGACCGGCGGCAATCGCCCCGATAAGCGGCGCAAGCGGCACGAGAAGATAAAGCGTTTTCATGTCCATGATCGCGGCGCGTCCTTATCCCTTGAGTCTGTCCAGATCATCCACGTGGATCGTGCGGTGGCTACGGAACATGGCGACAAGGATCGCCAGACCGATGGCCGATTCTGCCGCTGCCACGGTGAGGATGAAGAAAACGAAAATCTGCCCGCCGATATCGCCCATGTAGCGCGAAAACGCGATGAAGTTGATGTTGACTGCCAGCAGCATCAATTCGATCGACATCAGCAGGACGATGAGATTCTTCCGGTTGAGGAAAATCCCAGCCACGCTGATGGCGAACAGGATCGCGCCCAGGATGAGAAAGTGGGTTAGCGAAAGCATCTTGTCAGTGTCTCCCCATCTCGCGTAATCATTCTTCTTTAGCCTTACCCGATGCCACGGAAGGCTCTTCGGGTATTTCTTTCTCGGATGCCATCTTCACCAGTGTCAGTTGATCCTCGTGACGGACGGCAAGCTGCGCTTCCGGTGAAATGTACTTCTCGGCGTGCTTGCCGGCGCGACGCCGCAGCGTCAGGGACACCGCAGCAATCATCGCCACCAGCAGCACCAGCGCCGCAAGCTCGAACGGATAGGCGTACTCGGTATAGAGCACCCGTCCCAGTTCGCAGATGTTGCTGTCGCACGCGATGGGCGTGGTCTGGCTGGTGATGGCGCCCACTGCCGGAGGCATTTCCTTGCCGCCAAAAGCCTTCATCAACACCAGCCCCATCTCGATGGCCAGCAACGCGCCGACGACCGCCCCCACCGGCAGGTATTTCCAGAACCCTTCGCGCAGCCGGGCAAAGTCGATGTCGAGCATCATCACCACGAACAGGAAGAGCACCATCACCGCGCCGACATAGACCATGACCAGCGTGATGGCGAGGAACTCGGCGGCAAGCAGCATCCAGACACCTCCGGCGCTGAAAAACGCCAGTATCAGGAACAGCACCGCATGTACCGGATTGCGCGCAGTAATGACCCGCAACCCCGCAAAGATGAGGACTGCCGCAAAGAAGTAGAAAACGAAGGTTGTAAATTCCATGGTTTCCCTGCTCAGGTTCTCACATCACCGATACTTCGCATCTGCCGCCTTGGCCGCATCGATCTGTTCCTTGAAACGATCCCCTATCGCCAGCAACATCTGCTTGGTGTAGTAAAGGTCGCTGCGCTTTTCACCGTGATAGTCGAAAATCTGCGTCTCCACGATGGCATCCACCGGACAGGCTTCCTCGCAGAAACCGCAGTAGATGCACTTGCTGAAATCCATGTCGTAGCGGGTCGTGCGCCTTGAGCCGTCTTCGCGCTCACCCATTTCGATGGTGATCGCCATTGCCGGACAGACCGCTTCGCACAGCTTGCAGGCGATACAGCGCTCCTCGCCGTCCGGATAGCGCCGCAACGCGTGCAGCCCCCGGAAACGCGGACTGAGCGGCGTTCTTTCCTCGGGGAACATCTGCGTGAGCTTTGGCCGGAAGAAATGACGCCCGGTCAGAGCCAACCCCTTGATCAGTTCCTTGAGGAACAGGCTTCCAATGTAATCCCTGGCTCCCACGACCTATCCCTTTACCTTGTCATTTCCAGATCGACAGCGGAGACATCATCCACACCGCCACCACCACGACCCACACTATTGTGATTGGAACGAACACCTTCCAGCCCAGCCGCATGACATGATCGTAGCGGAAACGGGGGAAAGTGGCGCGCACCCACAAAAAGAGAAGCAGGAAGAACGCCATCTTCAAGACCAGCCAGTGGACCCCGTCCGGCAGGAAACCCACCGGCGAGAGCCAGCCGCCGAGGAACAGGATCGAGGTCATCACGGAAACCAGGATCATGTTGGCGTACTCGGCCAGGAAGAACAGCGCAAAGCCCATGCCCGAATATTCGACCATATGCCCGGCAACGATCTCGGATTCGCCTTCCACCACGTCAAACGGCGCACGGTTGGTTTCCGCAAGACCGGAGATGAAATAGATGACGAACATCGGCAGCAGCGGCAACCAGTTCCACGACAGGAAACCCAATCCCATGTCGGCGAACATGCCCTGCCCCTGCTGGGTAACGATGGCGGTCAGATTGAGGCTCGAAGAGATCAGCAACACGCAGATCAGCGCGAAACCGAGCGATACCTCGTAGGACACCATCTGCGCCGCCGCCCGCATCGCGCCAAGGAAAGCGTACTTGGAGTTCGAGGCCCACCCCGCGATGATCACGCCGTAGACCTCTATCGAGATGACCGCCACCAGGAAGAGCAAACCGGCGTTGATGTCGGCGATCACCATGCCCTCGCCGAACGGAACCACCGCCCAGACCAACAGCGAAGGCGCAAGGGCAAGCACCGGGCCAAGAACGAAAAGCCCCTTGTTGGCCCCGCTCGGAATGATGACTTCCTTGAGAAGCAGCTTGACCGCGTCGGCAATCGGTTGCAGCAAACCTAACGGTCCGACCACGTTTGGCCCGACGCGCAACTGTATGGCGCCAATGACCTTGCGCTCGAAATACGTGAGGTACGCTACGAGCGTCATCAGCGGCACGAGCACGAGCACGATCTTGATCAACGCCCACGCAACAAGCCAGAGGTCCGGCCCGATGAGGGGTTCAAGCAGCGGTTTCAAGAATGCTTCCATCAAAGTCGCTCCACGCTCAGTTCGCCAGAGAGGGGGCCAAGCGCCACGGTCGAGACATGCGCGCCAGCAATGCGGATGCAGCCCGAAGCAAGGTTCTCATCCGCCTCGACCTGCAATTCGACCGCTCCCCCCGTTCCTGTGACCCGCACCTTGTCACCGGGCTGCACGCCCAGGGCCGCCATTGCTGCCGACGGCATTCTCGCCACGGGCAGCGCGGCATCGGCCGTCTTTTGCAAAGCAGGCGCACGCCGCACCAGCGGATCGGCAAAATAGATTGGCACATCGGCAACCCGTTGCAGCGTATCGGCGCCGCTTGCGGAAGGCGTAGCCGTCGGCACATCGCCGATGGCGTTGTTGAGCCGGGCGCGGTGGAAATTACCGCCTCCGGGCAGAGCCTCGTCGCGCACGGTTTCGAAATCGTCCTGGTCGAATCCGGGCAGTTCGAGCAGATTGCCCAACACCCGCAGGATTTTCCAACCCGGCCGCGCTTCCCCGCTTGCATGCGTCGAAGCCTCGAAACTTTGCGCGTCCCCGATGCAATTCACGAAAGTGCCCGCTGTCTCGGTAAATGGTGCCAGCGGCAACAGCACATCGGCCACCTCACGCAGGGCGGGCGAATCGAAGGCGCTGATCGCAACCACCAGCCGCGCACGGTTCATCGCGCCCATGGCCGCAACGCCGTCGGCGAAATCGAGATCGGGCTCGGCGCCGAACAACACGTAGGCATGGCGCGGCGATTCGATCATCGTCCGCGCGTTCAACCCGCCTTCGCCCGGCACGGCATTGGCAAGATACCCTCCGACGCTGTTGGCCGCTTCGCCGATGAAACCGAAGGACGCCCCGGACAGGCGCGCAATTTCCTGCGCCCACAGATGCAATTCGGCCGCGCGCGGATGCTGTTCGGCGAGATTGCCGAGCCACACCGCCGTCTTTTCGCCGTCAGCCAGGCTTTTCGCAATGGCGCGCGCATCATCCGAAACCTCGGTCGGCACTCTTGTCGCCAGTTTTTCCGAAAGCGCCATGCCGGTTTTTATCGACAGCGCAGCAGCAATACCGGCCAGGGCATCCACCATTTCGGAGGGCGGAACCACCGCGCGTGTGGACATCGGCATCCGCCAGTCTTCGGCGTTCGGCCCCACGGTGCACACTTCCAGGCCGTGACGCATCGCGGAATGGCGCACCTTCTGCGCGAGCAGCGGCGCATCCTTGCGCAGGAAGCTGCCAATGACCAGGATGCTGTCGAGATCGTGGACGTCGACCACGGTCATGCCGAGCCAGGGAACGCCCCTGCTTACGGCATCGCTTCTGAAATCGTTGCGGCGCAGGCGGAAATCGATGTTTTCCGAACCCATGCCACGCACCACTTTTTGCAGCAGATGAAGTTCTTCGACGGTCGAATGCGGGGAAGCCAGTGCGCCAAGCGCCTGCCCGCCCTGCTCGCTCACAATGGCGCGTAGCGCACTGGAGACAAATGCGAGCGCTTTTTCCCATGGCTCGGGATGCCAGTCCTCTCCATTGCGCATCATCGGCATGGTCAGACGTTGCGCACTCGTGAGCGCTTCGTAGGAGAAACGATCCCGGTCGGACAGCCAGCATTCGTTGAGTGCGTCGTTGTTCAGGGGCAACACCCTTCTCACCACATCGTTTTTGGTCTGAACGACGAGGTTGGTTCCGAGCGAATCGTGCGGACTCACCGAACGACGCCGCGACAGCTCCCACGTGCGGGCGCTGTAACGGAACGGTTTCGAGGTCAGCGCGCCGACCGGACAAAGATCGATGATGTTGCCGGAAATCTCGGAATTCACCGCGCGCCCGAGGAAGGTCATGATTTCGGCGTGATCGTTCTTGAACGCCTGTCCCATTTCCATCTCGCCGCCGATCTCGGCCGTAAATCGCACGCAACGCGTGCAATTGATGCAGCGGGAAGCTTCGGAGGCAATCAGCGGACCGTAGTTCTTGTTGATGAAAACGCGCTTTTCCTCCTGGTAGCGCGCTTGCGTGCCGCCGTAACCGATTGCCAGATCCTGCAACAGACACTCGCCGCCCTGGTCGCAGACCGGACAGTCGAGCGGATGATTGATGAGCAGGAATTCCATGACCCCTTTCTGGGCCTGGATCGCCGCCTTTGAGCGGGTCTTGACCTTCATGCCGTTGGTCACGGGCGTGGCGCACGCGGGCAACGGCTTGGGCGCCTTTTCGACCTCCACCAGACACATGCGGCAACTGGCTGCAATCGACAGCTTCTTGTGATAGCAGAAATGAGGGATGTAGATACCGGCCAGGACCCCGGCATCCATGATGGTACTGCCTTCGGGAACCTGAACAGCCTTGCCGTCGATTTCGATGTCTAGCATGACTGGCTCACGTAAATTTGGCTGCCGGCATCCTGCGTCGCAGGAGGAACCAGGCATTTCTTGTTTTCGATGTGGTACTCGAACTCGCTGGCGAAATGCTTGACGAAGCTCTGCACCGGCCCTGCCGCTGCGTCGCCGAGCGCGCAAATGGTGCGCCCTGCAATGTTGCCTGCCACCGACCGCAACAGATCGAGATCTTCAGGCCGTCCCATGCCATGCTCGATCCGGTGTAGCACGCGGTACATCCAGCCCGTGCCTTCACGGCAGGGCGTGCACTGCCCGCAGGATTCCTCGTGATAAAACCAGGCCAGACGTTCCAGCGCCCGCACCATACAGGTCGTCTCATCCATGACGATCACTGCGCCGGAGCCGAGCATCGAGCCTGCCTTGGAAATCGAGTCGAAGTCCATCGTGCAGTTCATCATGATTTCGGCAGGAACCACCGGCGCGGAGGAACCGCCCGGAATCACCGCCTTCAGCTTGCGCCCGCCGCGCATGCCGCCCGCCATCTTCAGCAGTTCGGAAAACGGCGTGCCAAGGGGAATTTCGTAATTGCCCGGCTTGCACACATGCCCGGAAACCGAAAAGAGCTTCATGCCGCCGTTATTGGGCTTACCCAGGTTCATGAAAGCCTTGCCGCCCATCTTCATGATGAAGGGGATCGAAGCGAACGTTTCGGTGTTGTTGACCGTCGTCGGCTTGCCGTACAGGCCGTAGGAAGCCGGGAACGGCGGCTTGAAGCGGGGCTGCCCCTTCTTGCCCTCGATGGACTCGAGCAGCGCGGTTTCTTCGCCGCAGATGTAAGCCCCATAGCCGTGGTGGGCAAAGAGATCAAACGAAAAGCTGCTGCCGAGGATATTCTGGCCGAGGAATCCGGCGGCGCGCGCCTCCTCCAGGGCTTCCTCAAAGCGTTGGTATATCTCGAAAATCTCGCCGTGGATGTAGTTGTAGCCGCGCGAGCAACCCGTCGCGTAGGCGCCGATCAGCATCCCTTCGATCACCGTATGCGGGTTGTAGCGCAGGATGTCCCGATCCTTGAATGTGCCCGGTTCTCCCTCGTCGGAATTACAGACCACATATTTGTCGCCGGGAAAGGCGCGCGGCATGAACGACCATTTCAGCCCGGTCGGAAAGCCCGCGCCGCCGCGCCCGCGCAGGTCGGACGCCTTGACTTCGCTGATGATGACATCGGGCGGCGTCTTTTCCGTGAGGATCTTGCGCAACATTTCGTAGCCCCCTCGGGCCACGTAATCCTGAAGCCGCCAGGTGCGGTCGCCGTCGAGGCCGGCGAGAATCAGTCCATGCTCGCTCATTGCTTCTCCAGGTCGGCCAGCATCTGGTCGATTTTCTCGGTCGTCATGTAACTGCACATGCGATGGTTGTTGTGCAACAGCACCGGCGCATCGCCGCAGGCTCCCATGCACTCCCCTTCCTTGAGGGTGAACATGCCGTCGGGCGTGGTTTCGTTGAAATCAATGCCCAGTTTCTTCTTCAGATAGTCCGCCGCATGCACCCCGCCGGACAGCGCACAGGGCAGATTCGTACATACCGTGATCTTGTGGCGACCGATGGGCGTGAGGTTGTACATGCCGTAGAAACTTGCCACCTCCCAGGCAGCAATCGGCGTAATGCCGATATAGCCGGCCACGAATTCGATGATCTCCTTCGGTAGCCAGCCCCTCTCCTGCTGCGCGATGCGCAACGCCGACATGATTGCCGACTGCCTCTTGGCGGGCGGATACTTGGCAATCTCCCGGTCGATCTGTTGTAACGATTCTTGACTCAACATATCTGGTTCTTCCGCGAAGTACTCGAAGGTCAGCGGTCTACATCGCCAAACACTATATCCAGCGTACCCATGAGCGTCACCACGTCGGCAATCATGTGTCCGCGCGCAAGTTCATCCATCGACGCCAGGTGGACAAAACCCGCCGCACGCAGCCTGATCCGATAGGGTTTGTTGGCGCCGTCCGAGATTGCGTACACGCCGAACTCTCCCTTCGGATGTTCGATAGTGGCGTACACCTCGCCTTCGGGAACATGGAAACCCTCGGAAAAGAGCTTGAAGTGATGAATCAGCTCCTCCATGTCATTCTTGACTTTCTCGCGCTTCGGCGGGGCCACCTTGTGGTTATCGGAGATGACCGGGCCGGGATTCTTGCGCAGCCATTCGATACATTGCCGAATGATCCGGGTCGATTGGCGCATTTCTGCCATCCGGACCAGGTAACGGTCGTAACTGTCCCCGTTCCTGCCGATCGGAATGTCGAAATCGAGACGGTCATAGACTGCGTAGGGTTGTTTTCTGCGCAGATCCCAGGCAACGCCGGAACCGCGCAACATCGGCCCGGTATAGCCCAGCGCCAGCGCCCGTTCGGGCGACACCACGCCGATCCCCACGGTACGCTGCTTCCAGATGCGATTCTCGGTAAGCAGCGTTTCGTAATCGTCACAGTATTTCGGGAAGCGCCCGAAGAAATCTTCGAGGTAGTCGAGCATCGACCCTTCCCGCATCGCGTTGAGCTCCTTGATCCGGCTCTCGCTCTTGAAACGGTTGGGCTTGTATTTGGGCATGCTGTCGGGCAGGTCGCGATAAACGCCGCCGGGCCGGTAATAGGCCGGATGCATGCGCGCCCCGGACACTGCCTCGTAGACATCGAGCAACTCTTCGCGTTCGCGGAACGCGTAGAGGATCATCGTCATTGCGCCGATGTCGAAAGCGTGCGCGCCGATGAGACACAAATGATTGAGCACGCGCGTGATTTCATCGAACATCACCCGGATGTACTGGGCGCGCTCCGGCACCTCGATGCCAGCCAGCTTTTCGATCGCCAGACAGTACGCGTGCTCGTTGCACATCATCGACATGTAGTCGAGCCGGTCCATATAGGGCACGGATTGCAACCAGGTGCGGGTTTCGGTGAGCTTTTCGGTTCCGCGATGCAACAACCCGATGTGCGGGTCGGCGCGTTCGACCACCTCGCCGTCGAGTTCAAGGATCAGACGCAGAACCCCGTGCGCCGCCGGGTGCTGCGGGCCGAAGTTGAGCGTGTAATTGCGAATCTCAGACATGACCAGCTTCCCCGTAACCTGTCTCGCGCAAGATGCGCGGCGTGTTCTCGCGCGGTTCGATCGTCACCGGCTGATAGACCACCCGGCCCTCCTCGGGGTCGTAGCGCATTTCCACGTGCCCCGAAACCGGAAAATCCTTGCGCAGCGGATGTCCCACGAAACCATAATCGGTCAGGATGCGCCGCAGATCGGGGTGGCCGGTATACACGATGCCGTAGAGGTCGAACGCCTCGCGTTCCTGCCAGTTGACGCTCGGCCACAGGTCGCAGACCGAATCGAGCACCGGGAAATTGTCGTCTGTGGAAAACACCCGCAGGCGCACTCGCCAGTTATGCTCGATGGAGAGCAGGTGCAGCACTGTCGCGAAACGTCTGCCGGGCTTGCAGGGAACATTGCCATAGGCCGAATAATCGACCCCGCAAAGATCCATCAACTGTTCGAACCGTAATTCGGCGTGATCCCGCAGGGTGCGGGCAACCGCCAGATAATCTTCCGCGCCCACCTCGACCGTGAGCTCGCCCCGATCCTTGACCAGCGAACGCAGGCGTCCGTCGAAGACGATCCTTAAAATCTGACTCAGACGTTCAAGTTTGGCACTCATTTGAACTCCACACCCCTTTAGCGGCGCGCGATGGTACTGGTACGCTTGATCTTGTTCTGAAGTTGCATCAGGCCGTAAATCAGGGCTTCGGCCGTAGGCGGACATCCGGGAACGTAAACATCGACGGGCACGATCCGGTCACAGCCGCGCACCACCGAATAGGAATAATGATAATAGCCGCCGCCATTGGCGCAGGAACCCATCGAAACCACCCAGCGCGGCTCGGCAAGCTGGTCATACACCCGGCGCAGCGCCGGAGCCATCTTGTTGGTGAGCGTGCCGGCAACGACCATCAGATCGGACTGGCGTGGACTGGCGCGGAAAATGATGCCGAAGCGGTCGAGATCATAGCGGGCCATCCCCGAGTGCATCATCTCGATTGCGCAACAGGCCAACCCGAACGTCACCGGCCACAAGGAGCCGGTACGCATATAGTTGATGACCGTATCCAGCGATGTGGTTACGAAACCTTCACGAAAAACACCTTCGATACTCATGTCTCATTCCCAATCGAGCGCGCCGTTTTTCCATTCGACGATGTAACCGATCACCAGGATGGCGAGGAACACCATGACCGAACCAAACATGAACCACGCAGCCACCTCGGCGGCGATGAAATCCTTGAACACCACGGCCCAAGGAAAAAGAAATGCGATTTCGAGATCGAACAGGATGAAGAGGATGGCAATCAGATAGTAGCGGACGTCGAACTTCATCCGCGCGTCTTCAAACGCATCGAAGCCACATTCGTAGGCGGCCATCTTCTCTGCGCTGGGCCGATTCGGCCCGAGTGCCTTACCAAGAAAAAACGGTACAACGCCGAAGGCAAGACCGACAAAGACGAACAGCAAAACCGGCAGATAGTTTTCCAGCATGGCCTACGCTCCCTCCTGTCGTATCTGGCACGACACGAAACTTCAGCAGATCGGCCACATCGGCTACATGAACCGTACTGCCTTGTATCTTGTAAGTCTCTGCGAAAACAGCCGTCTTCGCTTTGACATCAATCATTTTTGTCGTTGGTGCCGACGATGAGACTCGAACTCATACGGCTTTCGCCACTACCCCCTCAAGATAGCGTGTCTACCAATTTCACCACGTCGGCACAGCAATTTTTAATTTTACGTTTTTTTACTGCTACATGCAAAGCCTGTCACGCTTATTTCAGACATTTCGCCACTGGCGGCACGCCCGACAACTCACGCAACATCTTGTTTATTCTGGAATTACGCTCGCCCCACCCTTCTCTACCGGCGCGGTCTCGGGGATCACTGCGGGAGCGGCGTCCTGAACAGGCGCGGCATCAGGAATGGCTTCTGCAGGCGCCGAAATACCTTCCATGACACTGCTGGGCGCTCTCGGCGCCTGGCTGGCCAGATACGCCAGACTCAGACTGGTGATGAAAAACACCGTTGCCAGCACAGCAGTGGTCCGACTCAGAAAATTGGCCGACCCGGACGATCCGAAGAGGCTCCCCGAAGCGCCGCTGCCAAAAGCCGCGCCCATGTCGGCCCCCTTGCCGTGCTGCATCAGGATGAGGCCAATCATCGCAAGCCCCGCCAGCACATGAACCAGCAACACCAGATTGAAAGTCGTACTGCCCATCATCACCTCGAAAAAAACCGTGGAACGTTCAACCGTTCCCGTTTATCACTGCCGCCCGGCAGATCGCCATGAAATCCTGCGCCACGAGTGACGCGCCGCCGATCAAACCACCGTCGACATCAGGCATCGCAAAAAGCTCTGCCGCATTGTCCGCCTTGACGCTACCGCCATAGAGAATGCGAATCTCCGCTGCTGCCGCGCCACATTCCGCGAGCCAGCGCCGGATGGCGGCATGCACCTCCTGCGCCTCATTCGCGCTCGCTGCGCGCCCGGTGCCGATTGCCCATACCGGCTCATAGGCAATGACCGTTCGTGACAGCCCCTGCGCGCCGATCAACTCCCGCACCGCGGCAAGCTGACAGCCAATCACTTCCATCACCTGCCCTGCTTCGCGCTCGGCAAGCGACTCGCCGACACAGACGATGGGCACGAGACCCGCCCGCAATGCCGCTGCCGCCTTGCGACCGACCACGGCATCATCCTCGCCGAATAGCGTGCGCCGCTCGGAGTGGCCGACGATCACATAACGGCAACCCATTTCAGCAAGCATTTCCGCGCTCACTTCGCCCGTATACGCACCGGACTGAAATTCACTTACCGTCTGTGCGCCCAGCGCAATCCCATCCAAGCGTGAAGCCGCCTGGGCAAGATACGGAAACGGCACACACACGGCCACATCCACCCCGGCCTGCGCACAGCAAGCCCCGAGCAGCGCCTCGTTCGAGGACAGACTGCCGTTGAGCTTCCAGTTACCGACTACCAGTTTTTGCGCCATATGAAGCGTAACGCTGCCTAAAAACGTTTGAGTATATCAGGACACGCACTACGTGCGCCATTGCTTGAGCACCCTCTTCGAGGGCCGGAAGGAGTCGCCTCCCTCGTGAGGGAGGTGTCGCCCGGCGTAGCCGGGTGACGGAGGGAGTAGCAGCGGTTCGGCTGCTACATCATTCAGCTATTGCGCGTATTCAGACGCTGTTACTCCCTCCGACCCGCCTTCGGCGGGCCACCTCCCTCAAGAGGGAGGCGATAGCGTCGGCGCGTCTGCTGATACGGTAAGTCATCAGCCCTTTGGGACGGCTTTTCCATGCGTTAATATCGCGCCCTTGCCCGATCCGTTTCGCACTGCTTCATGACCGATAACGCCCTCCCCCCCGACGACTCTGCCGCCCCGCTTCCTTCCGACGCGCTCCCGCTGGACTGGTACGCCGAACGCGCCTATCTCTCCTACGCGATGAGCGTGGTGCGCTCGCGTGCGCTGCCGCAGGTCGAAGACGGCCTGAAACCCGTTCAGCGCCGCATTCTGTTCGCGATGAACGAAATGCGGCTCTCGGCGGCGGCCCGGCATGTGAAATCGGCGCGGGTCGTGGGAGACGTGATCGGCAAATACCACCCGCACGGCGACAGCAGCGTCTACGACGCGATGGTGCGCGTGGCACAGGATTTCTCGCTGCGTTACCCGCTCGTCGACGGACAGGGCAATTTCGGCTCGCGCGACGGCGATTCGGCGGCGGCGATGCGCTACACCGAATGCCGCCTGACCCCGATTGCCGAGCTTCTGCTCTCCGAAATCGACCGGGGAACGGTGGATTTCGTTCCCAACTACGACGGCGCTTTCAAGGAACCTCAATTGCTCCCGGCGCGGCTGCCCTTTGCGCTGCTCAACGGCGCTTCCGGCATCGCTGTGGGCATGGCGACGGAAATTCCGCCGCACAACCTGAATGAAACCGCCGCCGCCGCAATTTTCCTGATTTGCAATCCCGAGGCCACCCTCGACGACATTCTGAACATCCTGCCCGGCCCGGATTTTCCCGGCGGTGGGCAGTTGATCTCGCCGCCGCAGATCATCCGCGAAATCTACGCCAGCGGACGCGGCAGCCTGCGAATGCGGGCGCGCTGGCATTTCGAGGAACTGGCGCGCGGACAGTGGCGCGTCATTGTCGATGAACTGCCGCACGGCGTCTGCGCCGCACAGGTGCTGGCTGAAATCGAATCCCTCACCAACCCGCAACCCCGCGCAGGCAAGAAAGAAGTCAGCGCGGAACAAAAGAATCTCAAGCAACTCGTACTGGGCGCACTCGATACCGTGCGCGACGAATCGAGCGACAAGGCTCCGGTGCGCATCGTGCTGGAACCGCGTTCGAGCCGCCAGCCGCGCGACGAATTCATGGCGGTGCTGCTTGCGCATACCAGCCTGGAAACATCCGTTTCGGTCAATCTCACGATGATCGGACGCGACGGCAGACCGCAGCAAAAGAACCTGCTGCAAATCCTGAGTGAGTGGGTCGACTTCCGCTATCTCACCGTGCAGCGCCGCAGCCGCTTCCGGCTCGATGAAGTCGAACGGCGCATTCACATTCTCGACGGGCGCATGATTGCGTTTCTGCGCATCGAGGAAGTCATCCGTGTCATCCGCGAATCCGATGAACCCAAACCTGCGCTGATCTCCGCCTTTGGGCTGACCGAAGTGCAGGCCGAGGACATTCTCGAAATCCGTCTGCGCCAGTTGGCCCGCCTGGAAGGCTTCAGGATCGAGAAGGAACTGGCCGAACTGCGCGAAGAACGCGACAGCCTGCAACGGCTGCTCGACAACCGCGCCGCGCAGACCCGTCTGCTGCTGAAGGAAATCGACGCCGACGCCAAAAAGTTCGGTGACGCCCGCCGCACCCTGATCGAAGCCGTCACGCCCGTTGCGCCCGCTGAAATCAGCGTGCCGGACGAGCCGATGACGGTGATCGTGTCGAAAAACGGCTGGGTGCGTTCGCGCCAGGGCCACGGCATCGACCCTGCGGGCATCAACTACAAGGCGGGCGATTTCCCGCTGGCCGTCATCGAGACGCGCAGTATCTGGCCGCTCGTCGTGCTCGACACGCATGGCCGCGCCTATACGATCAGGGTGTCCGAACTGCCGAGCGGACGCGGCGATGGCGCGCCCGTTTCCACCCTGATCGAGTTCCAGAACGGCGGCAAACTCGCCCAGGTCGTGAGCGCAGAGCCCGAATCCACATGGTTCTTCGCCAACAGCGGCGGCTACGGCTTCATTTGCGCGCTCGACGACGCCACCGGGCGGCAGCGCGCGGGCAAGGCATTCATGACGCTCGAAGGCGCGGAGACGGTACTTGCACCCGTACGGGCCGTCGGCCAATGGATTGCTGCCGCGTCGAGCGCGGGCCGGTTGCTGGTTTTTCCGCGAGCCGAAATGAAAGTCCAGCCCGGCGGCCGTGGCGTGATCGTCATGGCGCTCGACACGGATGAGCGGCTGACCGCCATCGCCGTCCCCGCCGACGATGCCCCGCTCACCATCGAAGGCATCGGCCGGAGCAACAAACCCGCAACGCTTACGCTGAGTCCCGCACAGCGTGAAGGTCTGCGCCACCGTCGCGCCCGGCGAGGAGCGGTACTGGCTTCAAAAATCAAGCCGGAACGGATGTTCTGAGAACAAAAAACCCCGCAATTGCGGGGCTTTCAGAATCTCCGACCTGCGAGCGCAACCTGTCGAAATCGTCCCGTTCACGATTGAGGCCGTCATCACGTTGTACCCCGGCCCATCGTCAGAACCCGTCCTACGCCGCGCGCTCGGCGCTCAAAGCTACCCTCCTCGGCCTGTACCGCAACGGCTACGACATTGCCCGCTCCGCAATCTACGCCGCGCTCCATCAGCCGGGGGTGCTGCACGTCAATATCATCTCGCCTGTAACCGACATTGATATCACGGACACGCAGGATGCGCTGTTCAGGGCTGCGGCTGCGTTATGAACTGGCGCCATTGGCTTTGCGGAGGATGATATCCGCGACGCCTATCACCAGGATGACGGGGACAGCGATCAGCGGAGTGAGAACAGGCAGCAGCATGACGAACAACAAGATGCCAATGATTGCCCCGACAATGAGGCTTTCCAGATAAACCCCAATCCCGGCGACAAGTGAGGTGGCAACCAGGAACATGATCCCGGAAAAAACGGCTATTTCTCTGGCGAATTCAGCATCGATGCGGGTACGTTCGTCGGGTGTCACGGCGTTTTCGAGCTTACACAATGCCTGCTCGTTTCTCATCGCCTCCTCAAGACGGGCACGCTCGCCATCCGCGACGAAAAACTTATAAGCCGCACCGCCGAGCAGAAAATGTCCCCAACCCATATCACAGACCTCCTCACACAAGGATAAAACAAAATGGCCTCCGAACTCGCGTTAGGCATCACATTCAGCGCTGCGGCGGGGGCTGCTGTAGGTGCTTTCGGAGATCTGAAGGACACGCTTCAGCGCGTCAACACCGTCACGAAAGACTTGAAGGCAAAGCAGGCCGTTCTGGGTAAAGAGGTGCAGTCCGCCGCCAAACTGTCGTCGTCAAACGTCGGGCAGCTTTCCGCGCAGTACGAAAAACAGCAAAAAGCCATCGAGCGGCTCAAGCAGAGTTCGATGGCGCTGGGCAAGGTGCAGGCGCGGCTACCCTGCCCACCCACTGCTGGGTTTCTCAAAGGACGACTTGGAGGCGATGGAGGCGCTGATACTGGATCACGTGGCGGCGGGGCTGCGGTGATGCATGACTCACGCGGTAGCAGGCTCCCGAACCAGTTCGCGTAACAGTTCCGGGTGGCGATCGAGCAGGCGCAGTAGCAGCACCGTGGATTTGTGCGGCTGGGTTTTACCGCGCTCGTACTCTGAAAACGCCGACGCGCCGCCGCCGAACAAGCGCCCTGCTTCGGCCTGCGACAGCTTCAGTTTTTTACGGGTGGCCCGCAGCGCCGCCGCGCGGCGCTCGCTCGCCTTGGCGCTAGCGGCTTCAAGCGCCTCGCTGAAACGGAACGCACTATCGTCATCTTGCGCGAATTCGATCTCGCCGCAGACCGGGCAATGCCAGCCAGAAATCCGCTCCACAACAAACGGTTCACCATCGACATCGCTCACCACATCGCGGGTATCGTGCACCAGCACCGTCCCATCGTCGCATTGCAGGCAGTACCGGGGTTTCGTTTCTTTTGTCATCTCAAAGCTCCTTGAACTGGATCACCACTACGCCATCGTCTCGCAGCGTTAGTTTGATGTAGGCCATGCGGCCATTTGGGCAAAGCGCGTGGTACACATCCTGCCAAACGGTATGGTCGGCGTGGGTTGTCATGCTCTTGTAGAACTGGCGAGACTCCAGCGCCAGCACTACACCAACAGCCTCGGCTGCGGAAAGCCTCATCGTCCACGCGCCACGCCTGGCCGTGGCGGTGAAAGACTTGAGCGTGCGGAAAGCAACCGCTTTCTTGATAACTTCCAGCGCGTAGTGAGGTTTTCTCTTTTCCATAGCCTGTATTTTATGGATTCCATAAATCCAAGTCGATCGCTTTATATGGATTCCATGAAAAATAGTGCACAAAAGCAAGATTTTTCAACTGTTGTAAAAACAAACCGTACAACCCCAAACACTCGCGCGCGCGGAACACCGGGCAGCCTACGCGCATGTCAGACATTTCCCCAGAACAGAACCGCCGGCTGGAATCCATCGTGGGCTTCGGCACGATTTCCGGCGTCGACCTCGCCAGAGCGATACAACCAAGCCGCGCACGCCTAAACACGTTTTTTTTAGTTGGTAAACCACGCGTTTTACCCTCTTTTGTTGCAGCGCAGTATGCAAAATAAAAGGACTTAGATTTCTCTAAGTCCTTGATTTTATGTTGTTTTTCGTATTTAAATTTGGTGGGTGCTGACGGGCTCGAACCGCCGACATTCGCCTTGTAAGGGCGACGCTCTACCAACTGAGCTAAGCACCCGCACCGGAACGTGCCGGTCAGAAAGCCCGTTATTGTACGGCTTCCTTCAAGCCCTTGCCAGCCCTGAATTTCGGCGTCTTGGCGGCAGCGATCTTGATGGCTTTGCCGGTGCGCGGGTTGCGGCCCGTGCGCGCGGCGCGCTCGCCTACGTAGAAGGTTCCGAACCCCACGAGGGTGACGTCCTCTTCTTTTCCAAGCGTGGCCATGATGGTGGCCGTGACGGCATCGAGCACCTTGCCCGCCGTGACCTTGGGTACTTCCGCCCGTTCGGCAATCGCGTCGATCAGTTCGGTTTTGTTCATGCTGATTTCCCTCCTCTTCAGATCAATAAAACTGAAACCAGCCTCTTGACGGGCTGGTTTCATTCCAAAAATCTCAATGCGCCCGCTGTGAGGCTCCCGCCGCCGGTTCGTCCGCGCTCGCCGGAACTGCCGGAACTTCTTCCGGTTCGGCAAGCGGAACAGGTTTGCGTTCGAGCGCCAGTTCGAGCACCTGATCGATCCAGCGTACCGGAATGACTTCAATCATGTTCTTGATGTTATCCGGAATTTCGGTCAAGTCCTTGATGTTTTCTTCCGGGATCAGGGCGCGGGCGATGCCGCCGCGCACGGCGGCAAGCAGTTTTTCTTTCAGGCCGCCGATGGGCAGGACTTCGCCGCGCAGGGTAATCTCCCCCGTCATGGCAACGTCGCAGCATACGGGAATGCCGGTCAGCACGGACACCAGCGCCGTGGTGATGGCGCTGCCCGCCGAGGGACCGTCCTTGGGAATCGCGCCTTCGGGCAGGTGAATATGGATGTCGCTCTTCTGGTAGAAGTCGCCTTCGATGCCAAGCAACTGGGCGCGCCGCCGCACGACGGAAAGCGCAGCCTGGATGGACTCCTGCATGACTTCGCCGAGTTTGCCGGTCGTGATGACCTTGCCCTTGCCGGGAAGCGCGACGGCTTCGACGGTGAGGAGCTCTCCGCCCACTTCCGTCCAGGCCAGTCCGGTGACTTGCCCGATCTGGTTCTGTTTTTCGGCAACGCCGAAGCTGTAGCGGCGCACGCCAAGGTATTTGTCGAGGTTCTTGCGGTTGACCACGAGCTTGTTGGCGCGCGGCTTGAGCACGAGGGATTTCACGACCTTGCGGCAAATCTTGGAGACTTCGCGCTCCAGCCCGCGTACCCCGGCTTCACGTGTGTAGTAGCGGCAGATGTCGCGCAGGGCGTCATCCGTGACCGTGAGTTCAGTCTGCTTGAGGCCGTTGTTCTTGAGCTGCTTGGGCAGCAGGTAACGATGGGCGATGTTGACCTTTTCGTCTTCGGTGTAACCGGAGAGCCGGATGACTTCCATGCGGTCGAGCAGAGGCGGCGGGATGTTGAGGGTGTTGGCGGTGGCAACGAACATCACGTCGGAGAGGTCGTAATCGACTTCGATGTAGTGATCCTGGAAGGTGTGGTTCTGTTCGGGGTCGAGCACTTCGAGCAGCGCCGAAGAGGGATCGCCGCGAAAGTCCATGCCGAGCTTGTCGACTTCGTCGAGCAGGAAGAGCGGATTCTTGACGCCGACTCGGGTCATGTTCTGGAGAATCTTGCCGGGCATGGAGCCGATGTAGGTGCGGCGATGGCCGCGAATTTCGGCCTCGTCACGCACGCCGCCCAGGGCCATGCGCACGAACTTGCGGTTGGTGGCCCGGGCGATGGATTGCCCAAGCGAAGTCTTGCCCACGCCGGGAGGGCCAACGAGACAGAGGATGGGCGCCTTGAGTCTGTCGACGCGCTGCTGGACGGCCAGGTATTCGAGGATGCGCTCCTTGACCTTTTCCAGCCCGTAATGATCCTTGTTGAGAATCTTGTCGGCGCCCGCAAGGTCCTTGCTGACGCGCGAGCGCTTTTTCCACGGCAAGCCGATCATGGTGTCGACGTAGTTGCGCACCACGGTGGCTTCGGCGGACATGGGCGACATCAGGCGCAGTTTCTTGAACTCGGCCTGCGTTTTCGCCAGGGCTTCCTTGGGCATGCCCGCGTTCTTGATCTTCTTTTCCATCTCTTCGAGGTCGGCGCCTTCTTCGCTTTCCCCGAGTTCTTTCTGGATGGCCTTGACCTGCTCGTTCAGGTAGTACTCGCGCTGGCTCTTTTCCATCTGGCGCTTGACGCGGCCACGGATGCGCTTTTCAACCTGGAGGATGTCGATTTCGTTCTCGATCTGCGCGAGCAGCCGGTTGAGCCGTTCGCTGATGTTGAACATTTGCAGGATTTCCTGCTTTTGTTCGAGCTTGAGCGGCAAATGAACCGTAACGGTGTCGGCAAGCCGACCCGTGTCGTCGATGTTGCCAAGCGAAGAGAGAATTTCGGCGGGTATCTTCTTGTTGAGTTTGACGTACTGGTCGAACTGGGCAACGAGCGCGCGCCGCATGGCTTCGATTTCGGTGCCTTCCTTGCCCGCGAACTGTTTCACCGGGGTGGCGTGCGCGAAAAACATCTGGCGGCGGTCTTCCACCATTTCGATGCGAACACGCTGTACGCCTTCGACGAGCACCTTGAGCGTGCCGTCGGGCAGGCGCAACATTTGCAGGATGTTGGCCACACAGCCGACACTGTAAAGATCGCTGGCGGAAGGCTCATCCTTGGCCGCAGACTGCTGGGCGACGAGCAGGATGGTCTTGCCGGCTTCCATCGCAACTTCCAGCGCCTTGATGGATTTGGGCCGTCCCACGAAGAGCGGAATGACCATGTGCGGGAACACCACCACGTCGCGCAGCGGCAGGAGCGGCAGTTCCAGTTTTTCGTTGGGGAGATCGGCAGAGCCCGACATTGTGTTTTTTCCTCAAAAGAACCACCCCCCGATATGGGGCGCGATTCCGTTTATTCAAGCCGCCTGAAACAGGCGGCTTGCTGAAACAGGCTAGTTGGAGCCGGATACCTTGGGCTGGTCGGCGTAAATCAGCAATGGCTTGGAGTTCTCCGTAACGGTGTTCTCATCGATCACGACCTTGACCACGCCTTCCAGACTGGGCAGATCGTACATGATATCGAGCAGGGACATTTCGAGAATCGAACGCAGCCCGCGCGCGCCGGTCTTGCGCTTGATCGCTTTCCTGGCAACCGCATGCAGCGCCGCCGGTCGGATTTCGAGTTCGACGCCTTCCATCGAGAAGAGCTTCTGGTATTGCTTGACCAGCGCGTTCTTCGGCTCGATGAGGATCTGGATGAGCGCGTTTTCGTCGAGCTCATGCAGGGAGGCCACGACGGGCAAACGCCCGATCAGTTCGGGAATGAGGCCGAATTTGATGAGATCTTCCGGTTCGACCTGACCGAACGTTTCGGTGAGACTGCGGCTGTCGCCGCTCTTGACCTCCGCGCCGAAGCCGATTCCGGCCTTGTCGGTACGGTTGATGATGACTTTCTCCAGACCGTCGAACGCGCCGCCGCAGATGAACAGCACATTGGTGGTATCGACCTGGATGAAATCCTGGTTGGGGTGCTTGCGCCCGCCCTGCGGCGGAATGGAGGCAACCGTGCCTTCGACGAGCTTCAGGAGCGCCTGCTGCACGCCCTCGCCCGATACGTCGCGGGTGATCGAAGGGTTGTCGGACTTGCGGGAAATCTTGTCGATCTCATCGATATAGACGATCCCCTGCTGGGCCTTTTCGACATCGTAATCGCACTTCTGCAGGAGCTTCTGGATGATGTTCTCGACATCCTCGCCCACATAACCGGCCTCGGTCAGCGTCGTGGCGTCGGCCATGACGAAAGGCACGTTCAGGAGACGGGCCAGCGTTTGCGCGAGCAGCGTCTTGCCGGAGCCGGTCGGGCCGATCAGGAGAATGTTGCTCTTGGAAAGCTCTACGTCGTCCTTGATGACGGCGCCGCCCAGGTGGCGCAAACGCTTGTAATGGTTGTAGACCGCCACCGAGAGGTTGCGCTTGGCCTGCATCTGCCCGATTACGTACTGATCGAGGATGTTGCAGATTTCATGGGGCGTGGGCAATTGCCCGCGAATGTTCTCAACCCCCAGTCCGTCGGCGATTTCCTCGCGGATGATGTCGTTGCACAGGCCGATACATTCGTCACAGATAAAAACGGACGGCCCGGCAATCAGCTTGCGGACTTCATGCTGGCTCTTGCCGCAAAACGAACAATAGAGCAGTTTCTCGCTGTCCGAGCCCGTCTTTTTGTCCGGCATGTTCGTTATCTCCTCGTCGTCAGGTCAGATGTCGCCACGAGTCGTCATCACCTTATCGATGAGACCGTACTCCACCGCTGCGGACGCAGACAGGAAATTATCCCGATCAGTATCCTTTTCGATTTGCTCCACCGGCTTACCTGTGTGCTTTGACAGCATTTCGTTGAGACGCGCGCGCAGAAAAAGTATTTCGCGCGCATGAATTTCGATGTCGGACGCCTGTCCCTGAAACCCGCCAAGAGGCTGATGAATCATGACCCGGGAGTTGGGCAGGCAGAAACGCTTGCCCTTCGTCCCGGCGGCAAGCAGAAAGGCCCCCATGCTCGCCGCCTGCCCGACGCACAGCGTGCTCACGTCGGGCTTGATGAACTGCATGGTGTCGTAGATGGCCATTCCAGCCGTGACCGAGCCTCCGGGGGAATTGATATAGAAAGAAATATCCTTGTCCGGGTTCTCGGATTCGAGAAAAAGCAATTGCGCCACGATCAGGTTGGCCGTGGCATCCGTGACCGGGCCGACGAGGAACACGATCCGCTCCTTGAGCAGGCGCGAATAGATATCGTAGGCGCGCTCGCCCCGGCCGCTTTGCTCGATGACCATCGGCACCAGCCCGAGGCCGACCGGGTTCCAGCCGTTATCGGCCTGTAGAGAGTTTCCGTACACGTTCATTGCTTGTCCCGTTCCCGCGCAGCTCACACTGCCGCGTTGTTGCCCATCAGTTCGTCAAAGGAAATGGCCTTGTCGATGGTCCTGGTCTTGCCGCAGACCCATTCCACGACATTATCCTCGGTCACGACCGCTTCCACTCCGACCAGACGCTCGGGCTGGGCATAATACCAACGCACCAGTTCCGAAGGATCTTCGTAGCTTTCCGCCATTTCCTGAATCAGGGCGCGCGTCTGCTCCGGCTTGGCGCGTAGCGTCTCGTCCTTGATCAGTTCGGCCATGATGAGGCCGAGTTTCACCCGCCGCGTTGCCCGCTCGACAAACCTCTCCGGCATCAGCGGGATGTTCTTGTTGATCAGGCCACGCGCTTCGAGTTCGCGGCGGGTATTTTCGGCCAGTTGCTCCGATTCGGTTTCCACCAGCGCTCTGGGCGCTTCGATCGGCGTGACGGCCAGCAGGGCGTCCATCGCCTGATCCTTGATTCTTGCCTGGATACGCTGCTTGATTTCGCGCGTGAGGTTGCCCTTGATCTCCTCGCGCAGCTTGGCGATATCGCCATCGGCCACGCCAAGCGCCCTGGCGAAATTGGAGTCGACCTCCGGCAGCACCGGCGCCTCGACCTTTTTCACGGCCACCTCAAACTGTACCGTCTGACCGGCCATGTGTTTGGCGTGGTAATCCTCAGGGAACGTCAGGTCAAAGGTTTTGCTCTCGCCCGCCTTGAGGCCCATCACATTCGCATCGAAATCCTTCAGCATCGACCCCGCGCCGAGCACGAACGGGAAATCCTGCGACTGCCCACCCTCGAACGGTACGCCGTCCTTGCGTCCGGTAAAGTCGATCACCACCCGGTCGCCACTGGCGGCGGCACGGTCGACCGCATCGAAACGAGCGCGCTGCTTGCGCAGAACTTCGAGCGTTTGATCGACCTCGGCCTCGCTCACTTCCAGCACAGGCCGCTCGATTTCCCGCCCGGACAGATCGCCGACCACGACTTCCGGATACACCTCGAACACGGCGCTGAATGCCAGCGTGCCTTCCACAGAGGCTTCCCTCGGTTCGATCCGGGGATGACCGGCCACGCGCATATTCTGGGCGCGCACCGCATCGCCAAAGGCTTTCTCCACGGCGGCCCCGATGGCTTCGGAACGGGCCTGCGGCTCGTAGTTACGCGCCACGACGTTGAACGGCACCTTGCCCGGACGAAAGCCCGGCATTTTTACCGTGCGGGAAAGTTTTTTGAGACGAACCTCAACGTCCTTGTCGATATCCGCCAGCGTGACGGACATGTCGATGCGGCGCTCCAGCGCGTTCGTGGTTTCCTGATTGGTTTGCATGCAAACGATCCTGATGAAAAATCAAAATGATACCGGCCCGGCTTCAATCGGAGAACGAAACTCCAGACCCGCCTTTCCAGCAAAGCTGGCATTTTATACCGGGATCACGGATTGCCTCCAGATTCAATTCGGTATTTGATAGCATTGGGCCCTGAACACGGGTCGAACGCAATCCTCGCCATTGGTTATATCCGCCATGTCCGCCACACCTGTTTATTCCGTCCGGGACATTCTCGAAATCGAGCGCCAATGCCTCCCCGACGCGCACCCTCCTTTGATGGAACGCGCCGGATGCGCCGCCGCCGAGGATGCTGCCCGGCTGATCGCAGACAGGCCCGGCCCCGTGCTGATCGTCTGCGGGCCGGGCAATAACGGCGGAGACGGTCTGGTGCTGGCGCGCGAACTGCGCCGGAACGGACGCAAGGTGGTCGTCGTTTCCGCCGGAGATTTCCCCCGTCTGCCCAAGGATGCCGCACGCGCCCATGCCAGCTTTATCCGCGCAGGCGGCCAGACCCTTGCCGATCTGCCCGCCACGCCGGAAGGCGGTTGGGCGCTGATCGTCGATGCGCTCTTCGGCATCGGCCTGCAACGTCCGATCGAAGGGCGTATCCGCGAGTGGATCGACATCCTCAACGCGCTGCCCGCTCCAAGACTGGCCATCGACATTCCCAGCGGACTGGAGGCCGACACGGGCCGCGCGCTCGGCACATGCCTCAATGCCACCCACACCACGACCTTCATCGCCCTCAAACCCGGCCTGCTGACGCTCGACGGCCCGGATCACTGCGGAGAAATCTCGCTTCAGCGCATCGGGATCAAGGCCGCCGACCATGTACCGCCCGTCGGACATCGTATCGACACGCACCTGTTCGCGGAGCGCCTCGTCCCCCGGCTGCACAACACGCACAAAGGCATCTATGGCGACGCCTGCGTCGTCGGCGGCGCGCCCGGCATGGTTGGGGCAACCCTGCTGGCAGCGCGGGCGGCCCTGTGGCTGGGCGCGGGCCGCATCTATGCCTGCCTGCTCGGGCCCTCTGCGCCAAGCATCGACCCCGGCCAGCCCGAACTGATGTTGCGCCCGGTCGAGCTGATGCCCGAACACCCGAGCGCCATTGCCATCGGGCCAGGACTCGGAACCTGCGATACAGCCCGACACCTGCTGAAAACGATCATCCCCCGCAACGTTCCCCTGTTGCTCGATGCCGACGCGCTCAACCTCGTGAGTCTGCGCCCTGCCCTGGGCAATGCGCTCAAGGCGCGAAAAGCTCCAACGCTGCTCACGCCCCACCCCGCCGAAGCCGGGCGGTTGCTCGGCACGAGCGCCAGCGAAGTCCAGGAAAATCGCATTGCCGCCACGATCGAAATTGCGCGCAAGTACAACGCTTTCACCGCGCTCAAGGGCTGCGGCAGCATCATTGCAACCCCCGACGGGCGCTGGTTCATCAACACCACCGGCAATCCCGGCATGGCCAGCGCGGGAATGGGCGATGTCCTGAGCGGCCTCGCCCTCGCCCTGCTCGCGCAAGGCTGGCCCGCCGAAGCGGCGCTCACTTGCGCCGTCCACCTGCATGGCGCGGCCGCCGATCAACTCGTCGCCAACGGCATCGGGCCGGTCGGACTCACGGCGGGTGAAACGATTGCTGCTGCGCGTGGGGTGTTCAATACCTGGTTGAGGACGTCGGGGTCGACGGCCGAGCGTTCCATGCCTGATTCGGCGATCAGCTGATAGATTGAAATTTTTACGACAAGGACTCGCCGCATGCGCATCATTGGTCGACGCACCCAACGCCCTATCAGTTTTGAAGCTTGCGCCGATGCCTTGATCGAAGGCGCGCGCTTCAATGACGAAATTCATCGTTTGCCGACGGGAGATAGCGCCTTCGTCCCAAAGGGCGTTTACCGCTTCAAAACCCATGATGCAGCCAACCGTCATCAGCAGGATTGTCTCGTCGCCGGAATAGCGAAAATCGCCAGGGGACGAGAATGACAAAAGAATACAGCCGTCCCGCCACGCTGGAAGACCTCAAAGCCCTCATCGCCTCATTGAACGAGCAAGGAGCGGATTATCTGCTGATTGGCGGGTATGCCCTGTTCGCCCACGGCTATCACCGCGCCACCACTGACATCGATGTGCTGGTGTCAGCGACGGCGGAAACCGGCATGAAAGTGCGCCAAGCCCTGATGATGCTTCCCGATCAGGCAGCCAAGGACATCGATCCGCAATGGTTCGAGGAGGGCGAAAATATTCGCGTGGCAGATGCCTTCGTGGTCGACATCATGTTCAATGCCTGCGGAGAAACATTCGAGACGCTGAGACAGTATGCACAAACCATTGATCTTGAAGGCGTGCCGGTAAGAACCATCAATCTCGAAGGATTGATTCGTACCAAGCGAACCCAGCGCGACAAAGACATTTCCGATCGCCTTATCCTTGAGCGGGCGCTGGAAGCTCTGCGCGGTGGCGCGACCCGCGCATAACGCCCTAGCGAACGTCCTGATCCTGGATCTTGCCTTCATCCCGAACATTCTCGCCCGTCCTTTGCCCAGGACGAAAACGACGGGAAAACAGACTCGAATAGCGGCCGGACAAATCCGAACAGCGGGAAAACAGACTCGAATAACAGGCGCACAAACCCGGATGCCGGGAGAGCAGCATCGGCAGGCGGCGGATCATGCCGAAGAAAAGCCTTGCATGCATGACCAGGATGAGCAGGCTGTCGCGGACGACCCGGTAGTGCGAGAACCCGCCAAGCGGATAACGAACCGCCACCGGCAAATTGACGAAAGGCACATTCTCCCAGTCCAGCCGCACCGCAATCTCGGTGTCGAAATCCATGCGCAGGGTTCGCGCCATTGCGGGCAGGACGCCCTTTACCGCTGCGAGCGGATACAGCCGGAAGCCGCACATCGGGCCGACAATGCGCCTCGACAACGTGTTGATCCATACCCATGCGCGAGACAGGCGGCTCCCGTAAAACCGCAGGCGGGGAACCGTCGCATCATAGAGCGGGTATCCGGCGATGACGGCATCGGGGTCTTGCGCCGAGACATCCAGAAATCTGGGCACGACTTCGAGTCCGTGCTGTCCGTCGGCATCCACCTGCAGGGCATGGGTAGCGCCATACACATACGCGCTGCGAAATCCCGTCATCACCGCCGCGCCCTTGCCGCGATTCTTCGGCAGACGCACGAGCTTCACCTGCGGCCCGAAGGCCGACTTCGTTGAAACGATCGTGTCCAGTATCCGGGCAGTAAACGTGTCGCTGCCGTCATCGACCAGAATGACCGGCAGGCCGTAACCACGCAGCGACGCGACGACATCTCCCACGGTTTCCCCGTGGTTGTACACGGGAACGATCGCAACGGTCTTGTTTTTCGCGCCGGGCGCTCTGCTCCGTTTAACGGTTTCCTGAACGGGAGGACGACCCTCGGAAGCGTTTTTTCGCCCAAACCTCTCGTGCGCCCTGCGGACGGCGCCAATGATGCCACTCAAAGCGGTGGTCACGAATTCTTGAATTTTTTTGAGCACTTTCGGGGAACTCTCCCCGAATCGTCTCCTCAAATTCACCCATTTGTTCATAAAAATTGCCAGTACGTCAAAGATTGGAAATATCTAATAGCACAAGGATACGATGCTGCAAATGGCCTTTTGTCCGGGGTTTTGCCGCTGCGTGATACTATCCGGACGACTTTTTCCCAGAGTTTCTGCCCTACCGCTATGGAGCATCGCCCTTCTCCCCGGCTTCTGTTTCACCCCGTTCACCTGATCTCATTCGGCTTCGGCTCCGGCCTGTCGCCGTTTGCGCCCGGCACAATGGGCACGCTGGCGGCCTGGCTGCTCTTTCCGCTGCTGTGCGCCTTGAAGCTGTCAGATATGGCCTTTCTGACATTGCTTCTCGCCTTTTTCGTGGCCGGCGTTTTCATCACTCACCACACCGGCAAGACGCTCGGCGTTCCCGATCATGGCGCGATTGTCTGGGACGAGATGGTGGCAATGTGGCTCGTGCTCTTCTTCCCCCCTCCGAGCCTCATATGGCAGGCCATTGCGGTGGCGCTCTTCCGCCTGTTCGATATCCTCAAGCCGCCGCCGATCCGCCAGGCGGACAACCGTTTCAAGAACGGTTTCGGCGTCATGCTCGATGACCTGCTCGCCGCCGCCTACGCCCTGTTGGCGCTGACGGCGCTCGTCCATCTTCATCGCCTGTTTTTCTGAACCGGGACATGGATCGGAAGCTTGCCGAACTCTCCCGCCTTCTGGGACAGGCGTTCTCCGCGCGCGGGTGGATGCTCGCCACGGCGGAATCCTGCTCCGGCGGCCTGCTCGCCGGGGCCGTCACGGACACGCCGGGCAGTTCGATCTGGTTCGAGCGCGGTTTCGTGACTTACTCCAATGAATCCAAGACGGAACTTCTCGGCGTGGAACCTGCAACGCTCGCCCGCTACGGCGCAGTGAGCGAGGAGACCGCACGCGAGATGGCCGACGGCGCCATCATTCACAGCCGTGCCGATGTGGCAATCGCCGTGACGGGCATTGCCGGGCCGGACGGCGGCAGCGCCGCCAAACCCGTGGGCACTGTATGGCTGGCCTGGCGGGTGCGGCATGGCGATGGCGGCGCACAGGTACACTGCTTTCCCGGCGACCGTGAAGCCGTTCGCCGTTGCGTCGTCAAGGCCGCGCTGGAGCGTTTGATTGCGCTGACCGGGGTTGATACGAATTAGAGAGGATTTGATTCCGGCACGGCGGGCAAAACGAGACGGGCCTGCAATCCCCCCAGACGCGGCGAGGATGAAAATTCGACTCTGCCACGGTAGAGCGTCGCCAGCTCGGTGACGATCGAAAGTCCAAGCCCACTGCCGGGGGTCGATTCGTCGAGCCGGACGCCGCGCAGCAGCGCCGAGTGCATGGCTTCCGGTGAAATGCCAGGGCCGTCATCCCCGATATCGATAGTCAGCTCCGAGGACTGACAGGCCGTTTCAATGACCACCCGGCTCTTTGCCCACTTGCAGGCGTTGTCCAGCAGATTGCCCAGCATTTCCTGCAAGTCCTGTATTTCTCCGACAAAAACAACTGCCGGGGCAGGCGGTTCCCAATCTATTTCGACGCCCTTTTCGGCGTACACCATTTTCATTGCCCGCGTCAGGGAGACCAGCACGGGAGCAAGCTCTGTGGCATGGCCGGGCACACCCGCAGCAGCGGCGCGGGAATGCGCCAGATGCCAATTGACCTGCCGTCCGGCGGTTTCGACCTGCTCCAGCAGCAGCCGGGCGAGTTCCTGCGTCTCGGGAACCTCGGAGGTCTGGAGAGCGAATTCCCCCGCCTGTTGCAGAACGGCAAGCGGAGTCTTGATGGCGTGCGCCAGATTGCCGGCCTGGGAGCGGGAGCGGGAAACGATCTCGGCATTGCGATTCAAAACCTGGTTGAAGTCATCCACCAGGGGCTGCACTTCCTGCGGATAACGCCCCGACAGTTGATGCGTCCTGCCGCGCCGTATCTGCCGCAGGGCGGCTTGCAGACGGCGCAGGGGCGCAAGCCCTACATGGATTTGCAGAATGGCTGCCAGCATGAGCAATGCGAGCAGGATACCCAGGAACAAGGCCAGCAGTCCGGAAAATTTGGAGACGGCCTGTTCGACGTGTTCGACGCTCGTCATGTTGGCAGCGACGATCAGACGCCACTGGTTTCCGTCGGATTCGTCCGTGTGTACGACGCGTTCCAGCGCGATCAGGAATTGATTGTTCGGTCCCTGGATTTCATGGCGGTGTGTGCGGCCATCGGCCAGCACGTCCGGAGGCAGGTTCAGCGTGACATCCCACAGCGAACGGGAACGCAATACGCCCGCCTGGGCATCGTTTTCCGCCGGATTCGCGGGAGCGCTCCCGGACCTGATCCGGTCAACTTGCCAGTACAGCCCGGAATAGGGGTGTTGCCAGAGCGGGTCTTTCAGTTGATCCGGATCGATGCGCGGCCTGCCGTCTTCATCCGTTTCCAGCTCGGCAGTCACCTGATCCAAGCGGGTTTCCAGCGTCTGCGCAAATTGCTGCACGACATGATCATGAAACAGTCTGTGCAGCACCCAGCCGGTCAGAAACAGGGCAATGCACATCGTGCAGGCCATAGTCAGCGCCAGACGCCAGCGGATGCTTTCCAGCATGAATCGCAGCTTCACGGGCCGAACTCTACGACCAGTTGGTAGCCAAGTCCCCGCACGGTCTTGATGGCATCGGGCGGCAGCTTTTTGCGCAGACGGGCAATGAAGACTTCGATGGTGTTCGAGTCGCGGTCGAAATCCTGGGCGTAGATATGTTCGGTCAGTTCCGTCCGGGAGACGATGACGCCCGGACGATGCATCAGGTAATCCAGCACCATGAGTTCATGGGAGGTCAGCACAATGGGCAACCCATCGACCGTCACCTTGCTGTCACGGGTATCCAGAACGATGCCACGGCATTCGAGCAGGGGCGAGGCCAGTCCTTGTGATCGCCGTATCAGCGCGCGTATCCTGGCCAGCAATTCTTCCATCCGAAAGGGTTTTACCAGATAGTCGTCGGCGCCCGCGTCGATGCCTTCCACTTTTTCATGCCAGCCGTCCCGTGCAGTCAGAATCAACACCGGCATGATGCGTCCGCCCGCACGCCAGCGTTTCAGAACAGAAAGACCGTCCATGCCGGGCAAACCCAGATCAAGAATGACGGTATCGTAATTTTCAGTGTCGCCCAAAAACCACGCATCCTGACCGTTATCCGCCTCATCCACCGCGTATCCGGCGCGTTTCAGACCAAGGAGAAGCTGCTGCCGCAACGTTCGCTCATCTTCCACCAGAAGCAATCGCATCAGTTGCTCTCCCGGTTTTCCCAGCCCCCGGAACCGCTGCGGCCCCACCGCCAGCCATGGTGGCCATGACGCGGCCCACTTTCCAGCAGTGTGCCGTCCCGTGCGTCGATGCACAGTTTCGACAGCGTGCCATTATCACGCAGGAGCTTGATCACATAAACCCACTGATCACCCCTCTGCTCCAGTTTCACCTTCAGAACCTTGCCGGGAGAATGTTTCTCCACCTCCCTCAAGACCTGCTCCAGCGGCATGACCTCACCCGCCCTGACCGCTTCACGCGCCAAATCCTGCTCGCTATCCGCCCGCGCAGGCAGAACAAGCGTCAGAAAACATACGGCATAGAGCCATCGGAGAGTCAGCTTCATCGGTTGAGCCTGATTCAGGGATGACGGAAATCTAGCGGAAAACAGGTGAACGGAGAATGAATTCCGGGTTTGTCCGCGCCTTTCACGAAAATAACACAATAGCATTTTGATATATACTCGCCTCTGGGATATGCCATTCGAGACAACCCGGAGAATTCAACATGCCCCGCCCTCTCCTCTCACCCCGCAATGATCTCGTCTTCAAGCTGCTCTTTGGAGACACACGAAACACCGGCCCTCTGGCCGATTTTCTCAAGGCCACGCTCGATTTGCCTCCCGAAGACTTTCTGGACATCGTGCTCGTCGATCCGCACCTGAGCGGCGAGGGCATCAACGACAAACAGGGCATTCTTGATGTCAAACTCAAAACCGCCACCGGCAAAATCGTCGATATCGAGATTCAGATTGCCGAGCGTCCCCAGATGCGCGAGCGCATCGTCTTCTACCTCTCCCGCATGGTCACCGAACAGATCAGCCGGGGCGAGGACTACCGAAAAATCGAGCGATCCATCTGTATCCTGATCACCGACTACGTCCAGATCCCGGAGAACGGCTGCTACCACAACCGCTACCGGCTGCATGACCCCAAAACCGGCTCGGAATTCACCGACCTCGTGGAAGTCAACACCCTCGAATTGCCGAAAATACCGCACAATACGGATGGAACCGCGCTGTGGGACTGGCTGAAGTTTCTGGCGGCACGAGAGGAGGAGGAGTTGAAAATGCTCACAGAGAAAAACCCCCAGATCGGCAAGGCCGTAGCCCGACTGCAAGAACTCTCGGAAGACGAACGCACGCGGCTGCTGGCCGAATCTCGCGAGAAGTGGGAATGGGACATGCAGGCAATACGTGAGAAAGGGTTTGAAGACGGGCGCGAAGAGGGGCTTCTCTCCGTCGCTCAAACCGCCCTGAAAAAAAACCTGCCCATCGAGGAAATCATGGCGCTGACAGGGCTTTCCAGAGAGAAAATCCAATCCCTGTCACATTGAGCGCGTGGTAATCCGCCGCTGCCAGAAAAAAAGCTCGCCGTAGAAATCATGACGGCTATCAATACTGCATCCCGAAGTCTTTTCCGCTTGCGAAACGGCTCTGCCAGTGCTCAAGGTAGCCTTGGGCAAGCTGTGCGTTTTTCCAGACCACAAGCACGTTCTCCGAATTTCTCGTAGCGGCCCGACTGTAATTCAAGCTTCCTGTCTGCACCGTCTCGCGGTCAACAATAAGAACCTTGTCATGCTGCAAAGCGCCGCCGGACACAGATCGAACCCGACAGCCGGCATTGACCAGCGCCGAGAGCGCCGCCCGGCTCTTGCCGGACTGATCCTGGACGATGTTGCTCTTGTGATCGACAACCAGGGCAATCTCGACGCCGCGCTTGCGCGCCTCGATCAGCGCAGACACGACCGGCGCTGAAGTCAGCGAATAGGCCATCATCCGGATTTCGATCTCGGCCGACTGGATCACCTTGAGCACCAGACTCTCCGCGCCTCCGGGAGAAAAGGCGTACTCGATCTGCCCGTTGTGCGGCGCCGTCGCGATGCGATCCCGCGCGCCCTGCGCGTGGACTGCCCCCATGCCCGAGAGGAAAACCGCCACGAAGACGACCACCCATGAAATATTCTGCTTCACTACTCATCCTTCCCGGAAACGCCCCTGTGGCTATTCTTCAGCATAGCAGTCCGAGCATGCGCAGGCCGACCACCCCGCAAAATTTCAGACTGAAACACGACCTTGCCGTTTAAGTCATTGCTCTTCGCGGGCCGTCATGTTTATAATCGCGCCTCCTTTTTGGGAGCAAGGCGCGATAGCAAAGCGGTTATGCACCGGATTGCAAATCCGAGTAGGTCGGTTCGACTCCGGCTCGCGCCTCCAGCACTCCCTAAAACAACTTTGTTGTCAATACGCAAGCTGCGATTTTTGGCAAATTCCATTGCCAAGGCTCTTACAGCACCAAAAAAACAACAATACCTTCCATAAAGTTAGCATGCGTCATGAAAACCGTGTATCTTGGCGCAGCAGTCGATTCAAGCGTTGTACCAGCGGTGCCCCGTGTTCGTGCAAGAATGCCGGTTGGATTCCCTCGATACGTTTCTTGATCGTTCTGGCTTTTCGGGCTAGTCCCGGTATCACGTAATCCGGCTTCTTTCACAGGAACACAAATGAGTACTCAAATCGGAACCGTAAAATGGTTCAACGACGCCAAAGGCTTTGGTTTTATCACGCCCGAACAGGGAGGTGACGATCTTTTTGCGCATTTCAGCGAAATCAAGGGCAAAGGCTTCAGAACCCTCGCTGAAAACCAGCGCGTAGAGTTTGAAGTCAGAAACGGCCCCAAGGGCTTGCAGGCGGCTAACATCCGTCCGCTCTAAGCAGAAAGCATTCTTAAAAACACAGCGTTCAGCCGCGTTTTAACGAGATACGACCTGTTGGTCGTGTCTCGCTTTTGCATCTCCATGATATTTACATATTCCAATAGTATTTTTCATGTTTCTGCCCCGTTGAGTGCTGCAAACTTCGATTCCATATCATGACTGAAACTTCCCCCTCCCCCACCGTGATGAGCTCGTTCGGGCAACTCGGTCTTCCCGACAGCCTGCTCACAACGCTTGCCGAAGTCGGCTATGAAACCCCTTCCCCCATCCAGGCGGCATGTATTCCACACCTGCTCGAGGGATGCGACCTGCTCGGCGAAGCACAGACGGGCACGGGAAAAACCGCCGCGTTCGCCTTGCCGATTCTGGCCAAACTCGATCTGGCCAACGCGCGGCCGCAGGCGCTGGTGCTTACGCCGACACGCGAATTGGCGCTCCAGGTTTCCGAAGCGTTCGCCAAGTACGCGCACCACCTGAAAAATTTCCATGTGCTGCCGGTCTACGGCGGTCAGAGCATGGTGGTGCAGTTACGGCAACTGGCACGCGGCGCGCAGGTCATCGTCGGCACGCCGGGCCGAATCATGGATCATCTCAAGCGCGGCAGCCTCAAGCTCGATACGCTCTCGACGCTGGTACTCGACGAAGCAGATGAAATGCTGCGCATGGGATTCATCGAAGATGTCGAATGGATTCTTGAGCACACGCCCTCGACCCGCCAGACGGCGCTCTTTTCGGCCACCATGCCCTCCGCGATCCGTGGCGTTGCAAAACGCCACTTGCGCGAACCGGAAGAGGTACGCATTCGCGCGGCCACATCGACGGTGGAAAAAATCCGCCAGCGTTACTGGCTGGTACGCGGCGTCGACAAGCTCGATGCCCTCACCCGCATCCTGGATGCGGAAGAGAAACTCGATGCCGCCATCGTCTTCGTGCGCACGAAGATCGCTACGGAAGAACTGGCCGACAAGCTCGCCGCACGCGGTTATGCCGCCGCCGCGCTCAACGGAGACATGACGCAGGGACTGCGCGAGCGCGTCATCGAACAACTGAAAAACGGTTCGCTCGATATCGTCATCGCCACGGACGTCGCCGCCCGGGGGATCGACGTGCCGCGCATCAGCCATGTCATCAATTACGACATTCCCTACGACACCGAAGCCTACGTTCACCGCATCGGTCGCACCGGACGCGCGGGACGCGAAGGCGTGGCCATCCTGTTCGTCGCGCCACGCGAACGGCGGATGCTGAAGAGCATCGAATACGCCACTCGCCAGCAGATCGAACCCATCGCGCTGCCCAGCCGCGAAGATGTGTCCAGCCTGCGCATCAGCCAGTTCAAGCAGAACGTGCTGGAGACGCTGGCCGATCCGGATGTGGAATTGGGCTTTTTCATGAATGTGGTGGAAGAGATCGTGGAAGGAAACGATCTCTCCTCCCGTGAAGTTGCCGCCGCACTTGCCTATCTCGTCCAGCTCGGACGCCCATTGCAGATCGAAGAGGAAGTTGGCCGGGGTTGGGAGCAGGCGACTGCGATGTTCCAACAGGGCAAGCGTGAAGACGCCTCCCCGCGCACACGCGGCGCGCGCCGGGACACGGGGGAAGCCGTTCCTGCAAAAGCTTTCGCAGGCGGCAGCAAGACGCAACGCTACCGCATCGCGGTTGGCCGGGATCATGGCGTCACGCCCAAGGAGATCGTGGGTGCAATTGCCAATGAAGGCGGCATCGAAGGCAGGTTCATCGGCCAGATCGATCTTTTCGACGATTTTTCCACGGTCGAGTTGCCCGCCCAACTCTCCTCCGACCACCTCGCCGCGCTGGGACGCATCTTCGTGTGCAGCCGCCCGCTCAACGTGCGTCCGCTCGGAGAAAACGAGGCGATCCCCGTGCGTCGCCCTCGAAGCGCCGCCCCTGGTTCGCATCGCGACGACTACAAGTCTTCCGCGAAACCCTGGGAAAAACAGGAAAAACGGTTTGGGCGTGAAAAACCAACCGGGCGCGCAAGCGAATCCCGTCCGCCTCGCAAGAACGACTCGCAGCAGGGCGAGCGTTCATTTTCAAACCGCGCCCCCAAAAAGCGCTGGGAGAAAAAATAAAAAGCCGTCGCTCTTTCCCTTTCAACTGTGAGTGGTTTCGCATTTGGAATGGCAGAGCCGTCGTTATTTGCATTGCCGAGAGTTACGTTCGACACGCGTGAAAAATTGCGGGAAAAGCGTAACTTTTCGTGCTCAGCGCATAATATGATGGCTTGCCCTGTCTTCCATACAAACGCATAATGAAAGTCATGGCCCGGTACAGTTGTCCAGGGCCGTGTACGATGCGGCATAAACAAAATATACCGCCTTACTCATCACACTCATGAGGGATCAATCGATATGGCAGCCAAACTGGAGCAGGTTAACGAGGTGCAAAAGAAGAGTCTCGAAGCGGCTGTGCAACTGGCGCAGCTATCCATCGAAAACACGCAGCGCGTCATCGAGGTTCAGGTTGCCGTCGCCAAGTCGCTGTTCGAGGATAGCGTCAACAACGCCAAGGCTCTCAGTGGAATCAAGGATCCTCAGGAAGCCGTTCAACTTCGTACTCGTTTTGCGCAAACCTCCGCCGAAAAAGTTTTCGCCGGTGCACGTGAAATCGCCGAAATTGCCACCCAGGCTCAATCCCAGATCGGCAAATTCGTAGGCGAACAACTCACCAACAGCAGCACGGAAATTCTCGAAGCCATTCAGCAAATGTTCCAGGGGCTGCCCATCGCCGACAAGAACACGATGAATGCCCTCCAGAACACCCTGAACACGACCCGCACTGCCGTGGAGCAGCTTACCCGTGCGTCATCAGAAGCTTTCCAGGCTTTCACGCAGGTACAGGTGCCCGCCACAACGGGAAAGAACCGACCCGCCAAGTGAGCTGAAAAGCGAACCTGCAACAATGAACAACGGCGCTTATCGCGCCGTTGTTCGTTTACCGACCACCCCGCCCTTCGGGCACCCCTCCTCGGAGGGGAATTGTCAGCCTACCAAGCTGGGGAAACCATTCCCCTCCTGTGGAGGGGTGGCGCAAAGCGCCGGGGTGGTCATTCAGGCCTCGACCGGCGCTTTCAGTACGGGACGCGCTTCCGGCGGCTTGATCAGCATGGACCTTGCCACGCCGCGCTGATCGCCCGCCGCGCCAAGGAGCTCCTTCATATCGAGAATCAACACAATCTGCCCGTTCGAGAGGGTAGTCACACCAGCCACGCCTTTCGGACGGAAATCGTCGAGCGATTTGATGACCGCATCCTCGCGGCCGGCAAAGCTGTCAATGGCGAGAATGTATGACATTTCGGCCATCTGCATCAGCACGCCGTATTCCGGCGGGTTTTCCTGCTCCCATCCAAGGAGCTTGGAAAGAGGCAGAATGGGCAATACTTCGCCCCGCACGACCATCGTGGCGCGACCGGCGACTTCCTTCACTTCGTCCGGGTGGATAGGCAATATCTCGCGCACCATCGACAAGGGCACAGCGAACGGCTGATCGCCCAGCTTGACCAGCAGCACGGGCAGGATGGCCAGCGTCAGAGGCAGATTGATGATGAAGGTCGTGCCCTTGCCCTGTACAGAATGGATGTCGATGCTTCCGTTGAGCTTCTGGATATTGGTGCGCACGACGTCCATGCCCACGCCACGGCCCGAAACGTCGGAAATCTTGGAAGCCAACGAAAAACCCGGCAGAAAGACCAGATTGAAACTCTGCCGCTCGTCCATCGTGTTGGCCTCCTCGGCGGTGACGAGCCCCCTTTCGACAGCCTTGGCGCGCAGCTTTTCGGCGTCCATCCCATGCCCGTCGTCGGCGACGAGGATGATGATATGGTCGCCTTCCTGGCGCGCTTCCAGACGCACGTCTGCCTTTTCCGGCTTTCCGGCCTTGCGGCGTTCTTCGGTACTCTCGACGCCGTGGTCGACTGCGTTGCGGATCAGGTGAATGATCGGGTCGGACAAATCCTCGATCATCGTCTTGTCGATTTCGGTTTCCTCGCCGACCAGTACCAGTTCGACGTCCTTGCCGAGACCGCGGGCAAGATCGCGGGCGATGCGCGGGTATTTCTGGAAGAGCCGCCCAATGGGCTGCATGCGCGTCTTCATGACGGCATTTTGCAAATCGGAAACCAGCAGATCGAGCTGACTCACCGCCACATCGAGCGCATGCAATGTTTCGGTGTCGTTGCGGCCATTGAGAATGTCGCTGCGCAAGGCATTGAGACGGTTCTTGGTCAGACCGATTTCGCCCGAGAGGTTGAGCACCTGGTCCAGCCGCGCAGTGTCGACCCGGATCGAGGTGTCGCGCTGGCGTTCATCGGCGCGCCGCCCGGTCGCCCCGTTGCCTCCAGGGGCGTCGGCCGTCCGCCGGCCAATCGCGCTCTTGACGATGGCATCTGCATCAGGCGTAGCCGGAACGATGGAAGTGCCTGCGGAGGGAGCAGCCTCGGCCTGGGGCGCCGACGCGGGAGTCGGGCCGGAGACGGCAGCATGCAATTCTTTCCAGTCGGGAGCGCTGCCCTGCCCTGCCACGACGAGCGCCTGCGACTCACTGGAAGCCGCCGGGACGGCAGGCGCGGCCACATCTTTTCCAGCCAGAGCCGCTTCGAGCGAAGCAATGACGTTGGGGTCGGCCGGCCTCGGCATCAATCCCTTCGAGAGCTGGTTGAACATGCTGCGCACCCCGGCCGTCGCAGCCATGATGACATCCATGGTCATGGTGGTCACCGCGAGTTCGCCGTTACGCAGCTTGTCGAACAGGTTCTCGGTGAGATGGCAGAGCGTCACCAGTTCGGCGGCATTCAGGAAACCCGCGCCACCCTTGATGGTATGAAAGCCCCGGAAAATGTCGTTGAGCAGTCCCCTGTCGTTCGGGCTGCGTTCGAGATCGACCAGTTTGTTATCGACGCCTGACAAGAGGTCTTCCGCTTCAGTGAGGAAGTCCTGCAACAGATCTTCCATTCCGGCAAAATCACTCATCATCTACTCCCAATCATTGCTGCGCTAAAAACCCAGGCTTGCGAGCAGATCGTCAACCTGTCCCTGGCTGGTTACAACATCATCGCGGCCCTCAGCGTTGATGACAGGACCATTGAGCAGACTGCCCGCCTTTTCGGCGAGAACATCTTCCGGCGCGGACTCGATGAGGATGCCCAGCAGTTGCGATTCGAGATCCTGCACCATGTCGAGGACTTTCTTGATGACCTGCCCGGTCAGGTCCTGGAAATCCTGCGCCATGACGATTTCGAGCAACTGAGCGCCGATCACCTCGCCGTTTGCAGCGGCCGAGTCGAGAAACGCATGCGTTTCCCCGGCCAGCGCCTTGAATTCCTCAACCGGGAGCTGGTTGGCAAACACCTTGTCCCAACGTGTGCGCAAGGCTTTGGATTCGGTCTGGATTTTCGTGGCCAGCGGTTTGGCGGCATCCGTTGCGTTGAGCACCTTGCTGGCCGCCTGCTCGGTCTTTTCCACGACATAGGTCAGACGCTGGCGGGCATCGGGTACCGTATTGGCGACTTCCTGCAACTTGCTGTCCAGGCCAAGCTCGATCAGCATGTCATGCAGTTTGCGGGTCATCTTGCCGATGCGATTGAACATCGTGCCATCCCGGTCGAGCGCCTCCTCTCCATCCGCCGCGCCCTGCGGCGGGGCGTATCTGCAGGCCTCTGAATCGAACAGTTCCTGCAATTCATCGTTGTCGTCATCATCTCTTGCGCCTGAAGCGGCCTTCGCCGCAGGCGCTGGAGGAGGCGTTATCGCCGCCGCCCTATCGGGCGCGGTTTCTTCACTGCCTCCATTCGCTGCGATGTTGTCGAACAAGGACTGGAGTTCGTCCGAGTCTCCTATCTCATCGATCTTTCGCTTAGCCACCATCGGTCCCCGTTGTTCTCTGGTTCTGCTGGAAACGTTCAAACTTTCGCCGTTTCCCCTCAGTCGTCAGCCTCAGGCCGGTTTCATTTTTTCGAACACCTTTTCGAGCTTCTCGGCCAGGGTTGCCGCCGTAAACGGCTTGACGATGTATCCGCTTGCCCCGGCCTGCGCAGCAGCAATGATGTTTTCCTTCTTGGCCTCCGCCGTGATCATCAGTACCGGCAGATGCTTGAGTTGCGGCGAACTGCGAATTTTTTGCAGCAGCGTGAGCCCGTCCATGTTGGGCATGTTCCAGTCGGAGACAACGAAATTGTATTCCGACGGCATCGTTTCGAGTTTTTGCAACGCCACTACGCCATCCTCGGCCTCGTCCGCATTGGTATATCCCAGCTCCTTGAGCAGGTTGCGAACGATGCGCCGCATCGTCGAGAAGTCGTCCACTATCAGGAATTTCGTTTTGGGATCACCCATCTGCTTTCTCCGCGCGCTCTCTCAAATGCGTATCACCTTTCATCCCCGATACGTATCGCCGCCTCACCACTAATGTCCCCGCTGAAGAAGCGGTCGCAGAGTCTGCGCAAGTATTTCGGCATCAAATTTCGCCACATAGGCATCCACCCCGACACGCTTGCCCATTGCACGGTTGGCTTCGGACGAGAGCGACGAGTGCATGACGACGGGAATGCCATTGAAACGACTGTCGTTCTTGATGTTCCGCGTCAACACATAACCATCCATTTCCGGCATCTCGGCATCGACCAGAATGAGGTCGATTTCCTCCGAGACGGGCCGTCCGATCTGCTGCGCGTGACTCGCGATGCCTCCGAGACGATTCCATGCTTCCAGCCCGTTCGTGGCGTACTTGTGATGCACGCCAAGCTTGTCGAGCACTTCGGCAATCTTGCGCCGCGCCACGGAAGAGTCATCGACGAAGAATATGTTGAAGCTATGGCCCTCGTGCAGGGGATCGATATTGCCGACCACCGCTTCGCCAAACGTGCTGGCCAGGATGGTTTCGACATCGAGTATGGACACCAGTTTGCCGTCGGACAGTTCCGTAATCGCGGTGATGTAACTATGTATGCTGCTTGAAACGTTTTCCGGCGCGCGCACCTTGTCCCATTCCACGCGGATGATGCGATCGACCCCTTCGACGATGAACCCCAGGGTGCGCTTGCTGTATTCCGTCACCATCATCGAACCGCCAAGCGGCGCATCGGGTCTGGCCAGCCCCAGTATCTTGGCGAGCGAGAGTACCGGAATCACATTGCCACGCAGGGAAATCAATCCTTCCACGCCACGCGGCATGTTGGGCGCCTTGGTGATGAAGGGTCTGGTCGAGACCTCCCGTACCTTGAAAACGTTGATGCCGAACGTCTCACTCGTTCCCAGCGAAAACAGAAGGATTTCCATGCGATTCGATCCGGCGAGCATCGTCCGTCCATCGACCGCATCAAACAGCGCCTCATCGGTCTTTACCTCAACGCCGTTTCGTGACTCTGGTTTCAACATGGTTTCACCTCATCCTTCTTCCGTGACTTCTTCGATCGGCTCGGTAATGCCAAGAATCAGACGCCGCAGGGTTTGCGACAAACGCAACGGTTCGAATTTCGGAACGTATTCGTCTACGCCGACCGAAAGGCCGAGTTGCTGGTTCGACATCCCCGACAGCGAGGAGTGCATGACCACCGGCACGCCCGCAAAGCGCGGATCGGTCTTGATGTGCCGGGTCAGGATGTAGCCGTCCATTTCGGGCATTTCGACATCGGTCAGTACCAGACTGAGCACGTCGGAAACCTTCTTCTTGGCGGAAGTCGCCGAATCGGCGATTTTTTTCAGTTCTTCCCAGGCTTTGCGCCCATTGATCGCACTGATGTATCTCACGCCCATCGAGTCGAGCGTCTGCATGATCTGCTTGCGCGCCACCGAAGAATCGTCGGCGAACACCACCAGGAATTCATCAGCGTTTTCAATTGGCTTGATGTCCTTGAAAATCTGTAGGTCATCATCGTAGCGCGTGGTTTCCGACAGCACTTTTTCGACATCGAGCAGCATCACGAGCCGGTTGTCCGCCAGTTCGGTCACCGCCGTCACCAGACCGCCCATGTGCGCAACCAGCATGTCGGGCGGCACGCGCATCTGTGTCCAATCAAGTCTGAGAATGGTGTCGACCGCTTCGACCAGAAAACCCTGGGTATGGCCGTTGTATTCGGTGACGATCATGATGTCGCGCACCGTACCGTGCCCCAGCCCGGCATACTTGGCCAGATCGACCACGGGCACCAGTACGCCGCGCAGGCTGACCATGCCCTCCACGGCGTCGGGCATTTCGGGCGCAACGGTAATTTCGGGCGTGCGCATGACTTCGCGCACCTTGAATACGTTGATTCCAAAAGTTTCGCGCCGCCCGCTTCGCTGGTCTTCACCCAGCGTAAATAGCAGGATTTCGAGTTTGTTCGTCCCGGCCAGTCTGGTACGGGCATCAATGTTTTTCAGCAAATCGGACATTTCACATTCTCCGCCGAAAGCGGCCATATGCCTGGTCAGCGTGACCGGTTGCAGTGACTTGCGTTTTTATGATTCTGGACATCCAGCTTTTGAAAATAATGATCAGGAGTCTTCACATGCCCGTACGGACGAAAATCACAATGACATTTTCAACCGTAAATGCATTCCTTTTGATCATACGCGCGGCGGCTCGCCATGACTGTGAAATCCGCCTCCCAATCGATGCAATACCCGTGCGGCAATCTCGGTAATCGGGGCAACCTCCTTCACCGCGCCAAGCAATGCCGCTTCGCGAGGCATGCCATAGACGACACATGTGCCCTGATCCTGCCCGATCGTCCAGGCGCCCGCCTGCATCATGCGCAACAGCCCGGCAGCGCCATCCTTGCCCATGCCGGTGAGGAGCACGCCGATCGCGGCGCGCCCGACCTCTTCCGCCGCAGAGTAAAACAGCACATCGACCGAGGGCCGGTGGTGATTGACGGGTTCCGAGCGCGACAACTCGCATTGATAACCGCCGCTGGACGTTCTTCTGATCAGCAGGTGCGAATGCCCAGGCGCCAGATAAGCCACGCCGGGTTCGATCATCTCGCCCTGGGCGGCCTCTTTCACGTTGATACGGCTCAACATATCGAGACGGCGCGCAAACGCGCCGGTAAACATTTCCGGCATGTGTTGCGCCATCAGAATAGGCGGAATGTTTGTCGGAAACCGGGTAAGGACTTCACGAATGGCTTCGGTTCCACCCGTCGATGCGCCGATGAAGATAATGGTTCCCGAATAAGGAACAATTCGCGCTCGCGACGAGCCCGTCGTGGTCGGAGAGTCTTGCCGGGCATGCGCCGGTGTCGTCGGGCCTTGCAAGTTCGGCTCCAAAATCAGCGCAGCGGCGAATCCAGGCGCACATATACCGTGCGCCCGATGGAACGCAGCAAATCGGCAGCATGCATGAAACTCTCGGAATGCCCGGCGTAGACCCGCCCTTCCGGTCGCAATAGCGGAACGAAGCGTTTCAAAATGCCGTATTGCGTCGGCCTGTCGAAATAAATCATGACATTGCGGCAAAAAATCGCGTCCAGCGGCCCTTGCACCGGCCATGCCGGAGACAACAGATTGATACGACGAAAGCTGACGAGCCGCCGCAACTCGGTTCGCACGGCATGAGAACCATCATCGCCAGGAGCAGGGATGAAATACCGGGACAGATGCGAGGGCTGCACGCGATCCAGCCTGTCACGGCGATAAACGCCTTTTTCAGCCTGCGCAAGCACGGAAGTATCGATGTCGCTGGCAATGATTTCCACCGGCGGCGTCAGGGACGCAAAGGCTTCACAGGCCGTCATCGCCAGCGAATACGGCTCCTCTCCCGTCGACGAAGCGCAGCACCATATCCTGATGGAACGCTTTTCCTTCACCTGTTTGAGTTGCTCGGTGAGAATCTCGAAATGATGCGCTTCGCGAAAAAAGGAAGTCAGATTGGTCGTCAGCGAATTGATGAAGGTTTCCCACTCACCGTGATCCTGTTCGAGGCGGCGCAAATACTGGGCAAAGGTCTGGTCGCCACATGAGCGCAGCCGCCGCGACAACCGGCTGTAGACCATGTCGTGCTTGGAGGGCGAAAGCGCAATCCCCGCATTCTTGTATAACAGGCTGCGGACACGTTCGAAATCGGCGTTGGTAAACTCGAATTCGCGCCCTGGGCCCGTCGCAGCGCTGGCGTTGCCTGCGGCCGTCTTCATGTCCCCGATCGTGCGTAAGCCCGCCCCCGGCGTATCAGACGATTTGGGCAGCAAACCTCCCGAGCCGGAGCGCATCTCCAGATTGGAACTATTGCAGGGATCGTGTGGAAACAAAGCCATGACAAAACATCCTCATTTATGGCCTGGGAGCGGGAACGTCATCGGGTGGCGCATTCAGGCTATCCAGGATGTCACGACCCAAATCCATCGCTTCCGGAACCGATTGCACTGAAGTCTCGTGTGACTGGCCGATCAGCTCACTGCGAATGGCCTCCTCGGATTCCTTGTTGAGCACGATGATGCTGATGCGCCGGTTGATCGGATCCAGAGGATCGTCGTTATCCAGATGAACGGTGTCGGACAGTCCCACCACACGCACCATCTTGTCTTTCGCCAACCCGCCTGCAACCAGTTCGCGCCGTGCCGCGTTGGCGCGGTTCGAGGAAAGTTCCCAGTTGGAAAAACCCCGCTCGTCACCCGCGTACTTCGCCGAATCGGTATGCCCTGAAAGGCTGATGCGGTTATCGACCTCGTTGAGCGCCCGACCGATGGCCCGCAACAGCACTCCGGAGTACGGCTGCAACACATCACTGGCGGTATTGAACATCGGCCGGTTCTGCTCATCGACGATCTGGATGCGCAGCCCTTCCGAGATGATGTCGATCAGTATCTGATTCTTGAACATGCGCAACTGGGTATTGGCCTCGATGAGCGCCTCGATTTTTCCCTTGAGATCGATCAGGCGCAGCCGCTCGCGATGTCTTTCCAACTCCAGCCCTTCGGAACTGGCGTTGCCCTTTTGCCTCTGTCGCGCCGCATCGGTATTGATTGCCCGCTTCGACGGCGCCTCACCGTGCTGCACCTGACCCACCTTGCGGGACAAATCCTCGCCGCCCCCCTTGATGAGGCTCGAACTGTCGCCCGACCCCTGCCCGCCCTGCATCGCCAGCTTGAGCGGATTCTGGAAGTATTCGGCAATGCCCTTGAGATCCCCCTGCGCAGTGGAGCCGATCAACCACATCATCAGAAAAAACGCCATCATCGCGGTCACGAAGTCGGCATAGGCGATTTTCCATGCCCCGCCGTGCGCGCCGCCGGAGACTTTCTTGATGCGCTTGACGATGATGGGCTGCTGAGTGTTGCTCATCGTTCATTCACCCCTTCAGCCCTTGCGGTTCTTGAGTTCCTGTTCGAGCTCCAGGAAAGTGGGCCGGTCGTTGGCATAGAGCACCTTGCGGCCGAATTCCACCGCAATCTGTGGGGCATAGCCATTCATGCTCGCCAGCAGCACCACCTTCACCACCTGAAAAATCTTGCTGCTTTCCTCGACCTTCTGCCGGATCTGGCTCGCGATCGGACAAATGAACCCGTATGACAAAAGTATGCCCAGAAACGTTCCCACCAGCGCCCCGGCAATCATCTTGCCCAGCACTGCGGGCGGCTCCCCCACCGAACCCATCGTGTTGACCACCCCCATCACGCAGACCACGATACCGAAGGCCGGCATTGCCTGTCCGATTTCGTCGATTGCGTGCGGAGCCTGATGCGCCTCCTGATGATGGGTTTCGATTTCCATATCCATCAGGTTCTCGATCTCGAACGCGTTGAGATTTCCGCCCACCATCATGCGCAGGTAGTCGCACATGAACTCGACGGCATGATGTTCGGAAGCAATATTTGGATATTTTGAAAAAATCGGACTGGAATCCGGCGCCTCGACATCGTTTTCAATCGACATCAAGCCTTCCTTGCGCACCTTGGTAAGTATCTCGTAGAGCAGTGAGAGCAGATCGACATACAGGGCGCGATTGAACTTCGAGCCTTTGAACACCAGTTTCAACGACTTGAGCGAAGCCTTCACCACCTTGGGGCCGTTGGCGGCGATGAACCCGCCGACGAACATCCCGAAAATAGCTACGTACTCTCCCGGAACCCAGAGCGCGATGAGACTGCCATGAACCGCGAACGATCCCAGCGCAGAGACAAGGATAATGACGTAACCGATGAGCAGAAACACGGGTTACTCCACAATGCGGACGAATTCATACAATGCATGAAATTCAGCAGTCTCACCGTGAAAACTTGAGGCTGGGACAAGAAATGCCGCCCGCACGAAGAAAACCCTTTACCTCTGCCTCTCTCCCACTTGCGGAAGAGGGAATGATCACCTTCTTGCCATCGTTCGCCGCAGTTTAGGCGGACGTTCCTTCTCGATCACAGCCTTTTGTGGCACGGGCACCCCTGCCAGGCGACAGGCATCGACTTCCGGCATTTCCATCCACATGCCGCGCTTCAATCTGGGCGGCAGCTCAACCGGGCCGTAGCGCACTCGCATCAGGCGACTCACGGTGAAACCGATGGCTTCGAACATGCGCCGTACTTCGCGATTGCGCCCTTCCGGGAGCACGACCTTGTACCAGCGGTTCACGCCCTCCCCGCCCTGAGTACGCAGCGAACTGAAGCGGGCGGGGCCGTCTTCGAGCACGATGCCTTCGGTCAGCGCCCGGATCTGCTCGTCGTTGAGTTCTCCAAGGAGTCTCACGGCGTATTCGCGCTCGAACCCGTAACGCGGGTGCATCATCTTGTTGGCAAGATCACCGTCATCGGTCAGGAGCAACAACCCGGAGGTGTTGTAGTCCAGCCGCCCGATGGCAAGCCAGCGTCCGCGCCGCAGAGGGGGCAGGCGATCGAACACCGAGGGGCGGCCTTCCGGATCGCTCCGGGAAACGATTTCGCCCTCGGGCTTGTGGTAGATCAGCACCCTCGGCGAACGCGTGCCAAAACGCAACTGAACCAGACGTCCATTGAGTTTTACCCGGTCGCCGGGGCCGACTTTCTGGCCGAGGCTGGCAGGCTGATCATTGACCTGAATGCGGCCCTCTTCCACCCATTCCTCGATCTGGCGGCGCGAAGCCAAGCCCGTGCGGGCAAGCGCTTTTTGCAGCCGTTCCGGTTCAGCGCCGCCGTCGCGCGGGGTACGCGCGCCGCGACCGCGTCCATCCGGCCTGGTGTCGTTGCGCGGCTTCGAGTCCGGCTCGTCACTGCGTATGTTCTTAGTCGGCGCTCGCAGGGGCGTTCGCTTCGATGTTCGTGATATCGACAAGTTCCATCATCCTTTCAATTTCGGGCAGAGCAGGCAATTCAGTCAGGCTGCGCAAACCCATGTCGTCGAGGAAACGTTTGGTGGTGGCAAAAAGTTCCGGGCGGCCCGGCGTGTCGCGATGCCCAACGACATCGATCCAGCCGCGCGACTCCAGTGTCTTGAGTACGTTGGGCGAGACGGTCACGCCGCGAATGTCTTCGATACCTCCTCGCGTCACGGGTTGACGATACGCGATGATCGCCAGCGTTTCCATGACCGCCCTCGAATAACGCGGCGGTTTTTCATTCTTCAATCTATCCAGGTAGGGTTGAAGTTCGATTCGCGTCTGAAAGCGCCAGCCGCTGGCCGTCTGCGCGAGTTCCACGCCACGCCCCGCCGCTTCCCAATCCGCGCGCAGTTCATCGAGCAGGCGTCGCACCACGTCGGCGCCGGGATCCTGCTCGAACAACTGGCGCAGGACGTTTACCGGCAGCGGCACGGCGCTGGCAAAGATCGCCGCTTCGAGAATGCGCTTGACGTTCGCCGGGGTGTTTTCTTCAGTGTTCATCACTATCGGCCAGCTTCACGTAAATCGGCGCGAACGCCTCGTTCTGGGTAACGACCACCAGAGACTCCTTGACCAGTTCCAGCATGGCGAGAAAGCTCACCACCAGTCCAGCAGGCCCTTTTTCCAGGTCGAACAGCGTATCGAAAACAACGAACGCGCCACCGGAGAGTTTTCTCAGAATGAGCGTCATGTGTTCGCGTACCGACAATTTCTCGCGCTCGACCCGGTGATGCTGCACGAGTCGCGCCCGCTTCATCAGCCGCAACCAGGCCAGTTGCAGATCGTGCAGACTTAACTCCGGCATGCGTTCGACGATTTTTTCCGTGACGAACACCCCTACCCTCTCATAATCCCGTCCCACTCTGGGCAGGGCATCGAGCCGCGCCGCAGCGAGCTTGGTCTGTTCGTATTCGAGCAGCCTGCGCGCCAGTTCGGCTCTGGGGTCGATCTCGATGGCCTCCTCGCGCGGCGGGCGCGGCAGCAGCATGCGCGATTTGATTTCCAGCAGCATTGCCGCCATCAGCAGATACTCCGCCGCCAGTTCCAGATTGCTCGCGCGCATGGCCTCCACGTATTCGAGATATTGCGCGGTCAGCGGGGCCATTGGAATGTCGAGCACATTGATGTTGGCGCGGCGGATCAGATAGAGCAGCAGATCGAGCGGCCCCTCGAAGGCTTCCAGAAACACGCGCAGCGCGTCGGGCGGAATATATAAATCCTTGGGCAGTTCCAGCACCGGCTCGCCGTAGAGGCGCGCCAGCGCATCGCTTGTCACATCGACGTGTGAAATCAGGCATGCCGTCGGATTCTGGCTTTCCATCGTTTCAGCGCCCGAACAACTTCACCAATCCCAACAGGAATCCGTCCAGCAATGGCCCGAGGATGACGCCAAGCGCTCCGGTCGCAATCAGAACGAGCAGAATAGGAAAACCGAACGGTTCGATGCGCGCGTATTTCCAGGCCAGACGATCCGGCAGCAGACTGAACGTGATGCGCCCGCCGTCGAGCGGCGGGATCGGCAACAGGTTCAGGAAGAGCAGCGAACCGTTGATCACCATCCCGGCAATGGCCATCGAAACGTAGATCTGCGGCACTTTCCTCGCGATGAGCGCGTAGATCATCGCCCAGATCAGCGCCATGACCAGATTGGCAAAGGGACCAGCCGCCGCCACCCAGAGCATGTTCGCCTTGGGATTGCGCAGGCGGTTGAAATTGACCGGAACGGGTTTCGCCCAGCCAAATGTCCAGGCGTTACCCGTCATGCTGGAGAACACAAAAATGCACAGCGGCACGATCACCGTGCCAACCGGATCGATATGGCGGAACGGGTCGAGCGAGATGCGTCCGGCCTGCTCGGCGGTCGGGTCGCCAAAATGACGCGCCACGTACCCATGCGCCGCCTCATGCACGGTGATTGCCAGCAGCACCGGCACCGCCCAGATCAGAACATCTCTTATCAGTAAATTCAGCTCGGGCATTCCGTTCTCTTCTCCGCTTTTCTCAATCTGCAACAAATCCAAAAGGTTCCAGGCTGCCGCGTCCCGCTCTCACCAACTCCGGCGCACCTCTTGAAAGATCGATCACCGTGGTCGCCTCGGGACGGCATACGCCAGCCTCGATCACCAGATCGACCTCTTTTTCCAGCCGCTCGCGGATTTCCCACGCATCCGTGGGCGGCTCTTCCTCTCCCGGCAACAACAGGGTTGAAGACAGCAACGGCTCGCCCAGTTCTTCCAGCAACGCCCCCACCACCGGATGCTCCGGCACGCGGATACCGATCGTCTTGCGCTTCGGATGCAACATCCGCCGCGGCAATTCGCGCGTGGCTTCGAGAATGAACGTGTACGGGCCGGGCGTGCTTGCCTTCAGCATCCGGTATTGCACATTGTCGACACGGGCGAATGTAGCAATTTCCGACAGGTCACGGCACAGCAGCGTGAAATGGTGGCGCGCATCCACCCCGCGCAAACGGCGGATGCGATCGAGCAGCACCGCATCGCCCATGCGACCGCCCAGCGCATAGGCAGAATCCGTCGGAAACGCAATCAGCCCGCCCTCGCGAATGATGTTCGTCGCTTGTCGGATCAATCTCGGTTGGGGCGATTCGGGACAGAGAGAGAAAAACTGGGCCATCTCAGATCAGCCGGGACCACACCGGCTCCAGATCCGGCGGCAACGGATGGCAACGCCCGATATCCACCGGGCTTTCGTCTTCTCCATGGAAATCCGAGCCGATCGATGCCAGCAGCCCGCGCTGCCGGGCGACCGTGGCGAAACGCTGGGCCTCTTCCGGACTGTGCGCCCCGGCCACCACCTCCACGCCCTCGCCCCCGGCAGCCGCGAAGATATCGAAAAGCCGACCGAGCGCCGAGGCCGAGAGTCGCCGACAATACCGCGCCGGATGCGCCATCACCGCAACACCGCCCGCACCCCGTATCCAGTCCACCGCCTCTTCCAGATCGGCCCAACGATGCGGGATGTAACCGGGTTTGCCATGCGCAAGATAATGATCGAACACCGTGCGCACATCCGGCATGACTCCACTCTCCACCAGATGCCGGGCAAAATGCGCCCGCCCGATCAGCAATGGATTGCTCGCAAAGCGACGCGCCCCCGAGAGCATTCCGCCCAGCCCGACCCGCGCCAGCGCGTCCGCCATGCGTCGCGCCCGCTCCTCGCGTCCCGCGCGCACCTTTGAGAGACCCGCCTGGAGCGCCGCGTTTTCCGGGTCGACCCCCAGGCCCACCACATGCACCGTCACTTCTTTGTACGTCACCGAGACTTCGACGCCCGACACGACACGTATCCCCAGGGCAGCCGCCTCGCGCGCCACCTCCGCAGTGCCGCTCAACTCATCGTGATCGGTGAGGGCAAGCAGTTCGACGCCGTTTTCATGCGCCCGGCGCACGATGGCCGCCGGTTCGAGACAACCGTCTGAAATGGTGGAATGGCAATGCAGGTCTGCTTTCATCGTTCGGATGATAGCAAAGCCCCGCGTCACCCGATGCATCTATCCAAAGCCGGGCAGCAAACGTTGTAGAATTTTCTATTTCGGCTCAACACCCAATCATCAACACAATAGGGAGGAGACAACCATGACCACCATCCGTGAAGAAGACTTCATCCAGTCCATCGCCGACGCCTTTCAGTTCATCAGTTGCTATCACCCCCTGGATTTCGTTCAGGCGCTGGGCGAAGCCTGGACGCGCGAAGAAAGCCCCGCCGCCAAAGACGCCATCGCCCAGATTCTCACCAACTCCCGCATGAGCGCGGAAGGCAAACGCCCGATCTGTCAGGACACCGGAATTGCCGTCGTCTTCCTCAAGGTAGGCATGAACGTGCAATGGCAAACCCAAAAGAGCGTGCAGGAGATGGTCGACGAGGGCGTGCGTCGCGCCTACGACGACCCGAACAACAAGCTGCGCGCCTCGGTGCTGCTCGACCCGGCCGGCAAACGCAAGAACAGCCTCGATAACACCCCGGCGGTCGTCCATTATGAAATCGTCCCCGGCGACCATGTCGAAGTGATCTGCGCCGCCAAGGGCGGCGGTTCCGAAAACAAGACCAAGGTCGCCATGCTGAACCCGTCCGATGACATCGTCGATTGGGTCCTGAAGACCGTCCCCGCGATGGGCGCAGGCTGGTGTCCGCCGGGCATTCTCGGCATCGGTATCGGCGGCACGCCGGAAAAGGCGGCGCTCCTCGCCAAGGAGTCATTGATGGCGCCGGTCGACATTCACCTCTTGCGTGAAAAGGCTGCGAGCGGCGCAACGCTCACCCGCGCCGAAGAACTCCGGCTCGAACTCATGGAAAAAATAAACGCGCTGGGCATCGGCGCGCAGGGGCTGGGCGGCCTCACCACCGTAGTCGACGTCAAAGTGCTCGACTACCCCACGCACGCCGCCTCCAAACCCGTGGCGATGATTCCCAACTGCGCCGCCACCCGTCACGTTCACTTCCATCTCGACGGAACCGGCCCTGCCGTCCTCACCCCGCCCCGGCTCGAAGACTGGCCGGAAATCACCTGGAAACCGAATACGCAATCCGCCACCCGCGTCAATCTCGACACCCTGACGAAAGAAGAAGTCGCCGCCTGGAAACCCGGCCAATCGCTGCTGCTGAACGGCAAGATGCTCACCGGGCGCGACGCCGCGCACAAACGCATCCAGGACATGCTTGAGAAAGGCGAAAAACTGCCCGTCGACTTCACCAACCGCGTCATCTACTACGTCGGCCCGGTCGATCCCGTGCGTGATGAGGTCGTCGGCCCCGCAGGCCCCACCACCGCGACACGGATGGACAAATTCACCCGCATGATGCTGGAAAAAACCGGCCTCATTTCCATGATCGGCAAATCCGAGCGCGGCCCGGTCGCCATCGAAGCCATTCGCGACAACAAATCCGCCTACCTGATGGCCGTTGGCGGCGCGGCCTACCTCGTCTCCAAGGCCATCAAGGCCGCGAAGGTCGTTGCCTTCGCCGACCTCGGCATGGAAGCCATCTACGAATTCACCGTCGAAGACATGCCCGTCACGGTGGCGGTCGACTCCACCGGCATCAGCGTGCACGAAACCGGGCCGAAGGAATGGCAGGTGAAGATCGGGAAAAAATGAGGACCGATTAGAGCGGTTTTGATTCAAGAGCTTACATTTTTCGCTGCTTGCCCCCATCCCAGCCTTCCCCCGCTTGCGGGGGAAGGTGTTTGATTCTCTACCCCGCTTGCAGGGAGAAAGAAACCGATTCCCTCCTCCGCTTGCGGGGGGCGAGGGCAGGGTTTCGCAGAGCACTGCTCTGCGCTGCCCGAGCGGGCTGGCTGTGCAAAGCCAGCCCTGGACGGGTTAGGGTGGGGGCAACAGCGCAGAAAGTACGTAACTAAATCGAAACCGCTCCAAACGTCAGTGGCGGTGCCGACCGCCACGCGCTCCATCGCCCCGCCAGGAACCTCCCCGATTCGGCGATGCTTCCGACCGGCCTCGCGCTCCGTCACTCCGCCAGGAACCCCCTCGGGAGTTCCCCCGGTCCGACGACGCTTCCGACCGTCCCGACGAGCGGTATGGCAACGAACGCTCTGACGAACGCCCGGAATACGATGAATAACCGCCACGCGACGCTGGCCGCCGCCATGAGTTGTTCGGCCCCATCCGTGGCGGCGCGCGGTGGTAGTAGGTTCTATACACCGGCACATTGATCGTCATCACGCCAAAGCCCCAGTTGAAGCCTCCCCAAAGCGCCATCGACGGATAGTAGTAAGCGCCCCAGTAATACCCGGCGGTAAACACCGCGCCAACCGGCGGCCCCCAGTAATACGGTCGCGACGGCCACCACCAGGGGCCGTACACCACGTAAGGATTGTATACCGGCACATACACCACCTCCGGCGATGCCGGTTCAATCGTGATGTGTTCGCCCCGGCGCGCGGTATCGACTCTCACCGTCTGCTTATCGTTGCTTTCCAGCGTTCCGGCAGCATGCGCCTTCTGCCGCAGCGCCTGCACAGTGGCCATCACCCGTGGCTGATCATCGATCACCGCGCGGCCAAGCGCCCACATCCAGCGCGGCGAATCGTTCATGTACTGCAACACTTGCGGAACCGTCACCAGCGACTTGACGCTCGGGTCCCAGTCGAACTCATCCAGTTCATCCTGCAACGCCTGCCCATCCAGATCAGGATGTTCCCGTTGCCAGCGCGCCGCCTCGATCACATCCGACGGATACGTCGCCGCCATCAGCACCTGCGCCAACAGCGCATCAGGATACAAGGCAATCGGCGCCAGCAAACCGTCGAGCGCCTCCTGTGAAATCACCGAAGAAGCCTGTGAAGGAGTCGCTCTCGAAAAATAGATGTCTTCCTGCGCCAGGGCAGGCAACGCCGCCGAAATCAATCCGGCCGCCGCAGCGACCAGAACGCTCCGGCAGGCGACGCGCGAAGATGAAAAGAATCGCGTTTTCATGATGAACCCCACACATCAGGTCAAGTGTGAGTCGAGTATGTAACTCTATTTTCGTTCTATTGTATCAATCTGTAATCCCAGCGTTATCAGCATTTCACCGTAGCAATGCTGGGATTCGCTACGCTCATCCGCCTACAAAATGTGCGCTTTTGAATCAAAGCTGCCCTAGAATCGCGTCTCCATCCTCATCCCCACCACGGACTCCCATGTTTCTCGCCATGAACCGCTTCAAGATCGTGCGCGGCCATGAACAGGTCTTTCTCGACCACTGGCGCGCGCGAACCAGCTACCTCAATGAAGCCCCGGGCTTCGTCCGGTTCAACCTGCTGCAAGGGCCGCAGACCGAGGAATACACGCTATTCGCTTCTCACGTCGAATGGGAAAGCGAAGCGGACTTCGAGGCGTGGACAGGCTCCGAAGCCTTCCGCAAGGCACACGCCAACGCCGCCAAGACACCGCGTGAAATCTACCTCGGGCCGCCGGAACTGGAATTGTTCAGCTTCGTCCTTTGACGAGTGGCGGTTTCCAACACATTTCCCGATGCCCGATTTTTCCGCCCGCCTGATTGCCTGGCAGCGCGTCCACGGCCGACACGATCTGCCGTGGCAAGGCACGCGCGACCCTTACCGGATATGGCTCTCCGAGATCATGTTGCAGCAGACGCAGGTCGCCGCTGTCATTCCGTATTACCTGCGCTTTCTCGAACGCTTTCCGGATGTCGCGGCGCTGGCTGCCGCGCCGGTGGAAGAGGTCATGGCGCTCTGGAGCGGTCTGGGCTATTACGCCCGCGCCCGCAATCTGCACCGCGCCGCGCGCGTGGTGATGGAAGAACATGGCGGGCATTTCCCCGTCACGGCATCGGCGCTGGCCGGATTGCCCGGTATCGGGCGCTCGACGGCGGCGGCCATCGCAGCATTCGCAAGCAGCGAACGCGCGCCCATCCTGGACGGCAACGTCAAACGGGTACTGTGCCGTGTTTTCGGAATCGAAGGTTTTCCCGGCGAGCGCGCGGTAGAAGAACGCCTGTGGGCGCTGGCCGAATCCCTGCTGCCGGGAAACGCCGGGGACATTGGCGTCTACATTCAGGCGCAAATGGATCTGGGAGCCACCGTATGCACCCGCACCCGCCCGGCCTGCAACGCCTGCCCGCTCGCGGCGCAATGCGTGGCCCGTGACACGGGGCGCATAGCGGAACTGCCCGCCGCACGTCCCCGAAAAACGCCGCCTCGCCGCACCGCCCGAATGGCAGTCGTCATGCTGGGCGACAACGTGTTGCTGGAACGCCGCCCGCCCTCCGGCATATGGGGCGGCCTGCTGGCGCTACCCGACATCCCGGAGGGCATTCAAATCGAGGACTGGGCCATGCGCAATCTCGGCATCGATCAGCCCATCGTGTGCGCCCTGCCGCCGCTCGTCCACGTCTTCACGCATTTCACGCTGGAAATCGCGCCCTGGCGCATCGATCTCCCCGCCGCCCCCCGGATGCTTGCCGAACCCGCCTGGCAATGGCTGCCGCTCGAACAGATCGGCCCCGCCGCCCTGCCCGCGCCGGTGCGCAGGATACTCGAAGGCGTCATCGACACCCTTGATGAGCAGAGATACCGTTGATACGCTGGGTAGCTTGTCGCACACTTCACTCATGCTCTTGGTCAGCGCCGCCACTTCATCGGGGAAAAACCCATGACACGCATTGCAGAAAGCCTCACTTTTCCAACGCATGACGGTGTTTCCCTCTTTTACCGGCGCTGGCCTGCCGTCGCCGAGCCACGGCGCGGCGCGATCGTGCTTTTTCATCGCGGGCATGAGCACGGCGGGCGCATGGCGCATCTGGTCGATGAATTCAATCTGCCCGATTTCGATTTTTACGCCTGGGACGCGCGCGGTCATGGCATCTCGCCCGGCGTGCGGGGAGATTCGCCCAGCTTTGGGCATTCGGTGCGCGATGTTCAGGCTTTTGTCGCGCATCTGTGCAACGCTTTCGGTCTTCAGGAATCCGACATTGCCGTGGTCGCGCAAAGCGGCGGCGCGGTGCTGGCGAGCGTCTGGGCGCACGACTACGCGCCGCGAATTCGATGTCAGGTGCTGGCCTCGCCCTCCTTCAAGGTGAAACTCTACGTGCCTTTCGCGCGTCAGGGCCTAAAGCTCTGGCGCGCCTGGCGCGGCAACTTCTTCGTCAATAGCTACGTCAGATCGAAGCTCCTGACGCACGACCCGGAGCGCCAGAAATCCTTCGATGCCGATCCGCTCATCAGCCGCGCAATCTCCGTCAACATCCTGCTCGGCCTCTTTGATGCCGGCAAACGGGTGGCGTCGGACGCCGAAGCGATCACCATCCCGACCCAGTTGCTGATGTCCAGCGATGACTGGGTTGTGCACCATTGGCCGCAACATGCGTTTTTCGTGCGCCTGGGCACGACGGAAAAGGAAAAGCACATCCTGCCGGGCTTCTACCATGACACCCTCGGCGAGAAGTACCGGGCGGATGCGGTGGGCAAGGCGCGTGATTTCATCCTGCGCCAGTTCGGCGCCCCGCTCAACCGGCCCGACCTGAGCAATGAGCACAAGCATGGTCACACGTTCGAGGAAGCCAAAAACCTGTCCGTGCCATTTCCGCCCCTCTCGCCCAAGGGGCTTTACTGGGGCGCTTTCAGGTTCCTGCTGAAACTCGCGGGGCTTTTTTCCGACGGCATCAGGCTCGGGCATGCCACCGGATTCGATTCCAGCAGTTCACTCGACGCCATCTACCGCAACACGCCCTCCGGCAAAGGGGCGATCGGTCGGGCCATCGACCGGGCCTATCTCAATACCATCGGTGGACGTGCCATCCGCCAGCGCAAATACCATCTCGAAGAAATCCTGAAAAAGGCGATGAACGATCTGGAGCAGGAAAAACGCTCCGTGCGCATCCTGGACATCGCCGCCGGACACGGGCGTTACGTGCTCGATGCGCTGCAATACGGCATGCGCCCGGAGGCCATCCTGCTACGCGATATCAGCGAACTGAATATCGAAAAAGGCCGCGCCCTGATCGAGGAACGCGGCCTGCAAAACATTGCCCGTTTCGAGAAAGGGGATGCCTTCGATCGTGAAAGCCTCGCGGCAATTACCCCGAAGGCCACAGTCGGGATCGTCTCCGGCCTCTATGAACTCTTTGGCGACAACGACATGGTTGCTGCGTCCCTCGCGGGGCTACACAGCGCCATCGAAAAGAATGGCTATCTGATCTATACCGCCCAGCCCCGGCATCCGCAACTGGAAATGATCACCCGCGCGCTCACGCGCCATCAGGACGGCGTGGCCTGGGCGACGCGGCGCAGAACACAGGCCGAAATGGATCAAATGGTGCGGGAGGCGGGGTTCGAGAAAATCGCACAGAGAATCGACGAATGGGGCATTTGCAGCGTGTCGCTTGCGCGGCGGACGAGTTGACGGGCGGATGGCGGATGACGGGCGGATGATATCCGCCCCTACGGCGTTGGTATGGAAAATTGTCGCGAGGGCGCTTTCGGGTTGATTTGAGTGCGCCATCCGTCGCCATCGTAGGGGCGGATATCATCCGCCCGCATCGTTTCAATAGCCCGCGTTTCCATAAAAAAACCGCCACCGGCATGACCGGCAGCGGTTTTCTTGAAGCGATTGCCAAACAATCAATTAAACGCCTTGGGCCGCGGCGTGTTGTTGGTTGAAGGCGGCAGGATCGGCATTTGCAGCTTGGGCTGTTCGCCGGTCAGGGTTTTCAGGAAGGCGACGATCTGTGCAACTTCTTCCTGCGTGTATTTTCTGCCCAGTTGCAGACGACCCATGATTTCCACGGCTTCTTCGAGCGTATTGACTGCGCCATCGTGGAAGTAGGGATAGGTCAGCTCGACGTTGCGCAGCGTCGGAACCTTGAAGAAGAAACGCTCGGCGTCGTTCTTGCTGACTCCGGCACGGCCAATTTCCGGGCTGTTGGTCTTGTACGGCTCGAATACGCCCATTTTCTGGAACGACGTGCCGCCGACCGCTTCGCCGTTATGGCAGGCGACGCAACCGCTGCTCTTGAACAGCTCGTAGCCCTTGAGTTCTTCGGCGGTAATGGCTTTCTTGTTGCCTTTCAGCCATTGGTCGAAGCGCGAATTGGGCGTTTTCAGAGTCTTTTCAAACTCGGCGATCGCATCGGCAACCAACTGGATGTCCAGCTTCTTGTCGCCGTAAACCTTGGCGAATTCCGCCTTGTATTGCGGAATCGAATTCAGTACGTCAACAGCCAGATCGTGCGTGAAGGCCATTTCCTTCGGGTTGGCGATCGGGCCGGAAGCCTGTTCCTGAAGATCCTTGGCGCGGCCGTCCCAGAACTGAACGAAGTTCAGGCTGGCATTCAGAACCGTCGGCGAGTTGATCGGGCCTTGCTGCCAGTTGTGACCAATCGAGGTCGGCAGGTTGTCCGTCCCGCCCATGCTCAGATTGTGGCAGGAGTTGCAGGAAATGAACCCCGACTTGGACAGACGGGGATCGAAGAACAGCTTTTTGCCAAGTTCGACCTTGCCCGGGTTGGTGATCTTGGCCGGAACGATCGGCTGAATCGGTTCGTCCTTGCCCTGCGCCACGGCAAAGGCAGCGCCTGTCACGCCTGCAACCACGATCGTGGCGGTCATGATATTGCGGAGTGCCTGCGAAGCTCTCGCTGGTACTGGTGTGTCCACTGAAAACTCTCCTGGTAGTTGAGCAACTTCAAGGTTGCCCGTTTGGGGAAGCAATAAAAAAACGGGCGGCTCACTGGCGCCCGTATGGCGATTTTAATTGACGCCCGTGCGGCGATTCTAATATTTTTTTTCTTGATTTCAAGTATATTCAAAAAATAGTTTCGCCAGGCGCACGCCGATCACCAACCCGCCAGATGGCGACGCACCGAAATGGCCGTACCCAGCCAGCCCAGGGCCGCAGCAAGCCCGATGAGCGCCAGCGATTCCTGCCAGCGAGGGCCAACGAGGGCAATCATCACGCCATAGGTTTTGCCCACCTCCGCCACCGGCGCAGCCAACCCAGTGATTCCGCCCCATACCGCCCCCAGGGCCACCAGACCGCCGAGCGCGCCTTGCAGCACCCCGAACCAGTAAAACGGCCGACGGATGAAGCGGTTGGTCGCCCCGAGCAGGCGGCTGACTTCGATTTCGTGCTTCTGGGTCAGGATTTGCAGGCGGATGGTGTTGAAGGTGACGATCACCAGAGCCACCCCAAGCAAGGCCGACAGGCCCAGCATCACCACGCGCGCCAGTCCGAGTAGCGCTGCCAGCCGTTTGACCCAGGCCGAATCGAGTTGAACATACTCAACGCCCGGCCAGCTTTTCATCTTCGCCGACAGCATCTCAAACAATGCCGGATCGTCGCCGCGCAGGGTGACGATGAAGGCATCGGGCAAGGGATTGGCGTCGATGCCGCTCAATACATCGCTCAGGCCGCTGTTCTGGAGTTGCTTCAGGGCTTCATCGCGCGACACGAAACGGAAACCGGCCAGTCGCGGTTCGTTTTCGAGATGCTGTTTGATGGCGTCGATTCGCGCGGAATCGGCATCGTTATCGAGAAAAATGCTGATTTCAGGCGTGCCGGAGACGCCACGCGCCAGCGCGCTGACATTGTCGAGCAGAACATAGCCGCCTGCCGGCAGCGTCAGCGCAATGCCCATCACCAGCGCCGAGAGCAACGTTCCGAACGGCTGCCCGACAAGCCGTTTGATGGCATGCACGAACGCGCGGAAATGAAGATAAATCCAGTTGCGCATCATTGCTCCACGATCTGTCCGCGATCCAGCACGATCCGGCGCGGCGACCAATGCTTGAAAAGGGAGAAGTCATGCGTGGCCACCAGCACCGTGACGCCCGCACTGTTGAACGACCCGAAAAGCTCGGCAATCTCGGAGGCATAGGCCGGATCGAGATGGGCGGTCGGCTCGTCGGCAATCAGGATCGAAGGCCGATTGACGAAGGCGCGCGCAAGGGCCACCCGTTGTTGTTCGCCGCCGGAAAGCCCGGCGGGGAATTCCCTTTCCCGCCCGGAAAGCCCGACGAGATCGAGCGCCACCGCCACCCGTCTGGCCGCCTCACCTGGCGGCAGGCCGTCGATGACGAGCGGCAAAAGAACATTGTCATACACCGACCGATCGAACAGCAGGCGGGTTTCCTGCAAGACCAGACCGATTTTGCGCCGCAGGTAGGGCACCGCCCGTTTCGGCATGCGCGAGACGTTCTGCCCGTTGATCTGCACCATGCCGGAGCTCGGGCGCTCGATGGCCGGAATGAGCTTGAGCAGCGTGCTTTTCCCCGCGCCCGAATGCCCCGAGAGCACCACCATCTCACCGGGCTCGATCTGAAAACTGATCTCATCGAGCGCCATGTAACCGCCGGGGTAGCGCTTGGTGACATTATTGAAAATGATCATGCGCCCTCCCCCTCCACGCTGAAGAGCGCGTCGACGAACTCGGATGCCCGGAAGGGTTGCAGGTCGTCGATCCCTTCCCCTACCCCGATGAAGCGCAACGGTTTCGGGCACTGGCGCGCAATGGCCGCCACCACGCCGCCCTTGGCCGTTCCGTCGAGCTTGGTCAACACCAGACCCGTCACTCCGACCGCCGCATCGAACGCCTTGACCTGCGCCAGCGCGTTCTGACCAATGTTCGCATCCAGCACCAACATGACCTCATGCGGACCGGAAGGCTCTGCCTTCGCAATCACCCGGCGCACCTTGGCGATTTCCTCCATCAGGTGAAGCTGTGTGGGCAGACGCCCGGCGGTATCGGCAAGCACGATGTCGATGCGCCGCGCGCGCGCCGCATTGATCGCATCGAAAATGACCGCAGCGGCATCCCCCCCGTCCTGCGCAATCACTGCAACGTCGTTACGCTCGCCCCAGGTCATCAACTGCTCGCGCGCCGCCGCGCGAAAGGTATCGCCCGCCGCCAGCAGCACGCTCTTGCCCTGGTTCTGAAAGTATTTGGCGAGCTTGCCGATCGAAGTCGTCTTGCCCGAACCGTTCACCCCGGCCAGCATGATGATGTAGGGCTTGTGCCCCGACACGTCGAGCGCCTGCTCCAGCGGCGTCACGATCTCCAGCAACCCGTCGGCCAGCGTTTGCCGCAGTTGATCGGCGCTCTCCAGACGATCCTTCTTCCAGCGCGTTCGCAGCTCTTCGATCAGGCGCTGCGTCACATCCACACCGCAATCGGCCATCAGCAACGTGGATTCCAGCTCTTCGAGCAAATCCTCATCGATCTTGCGCCGCCCGAGCAGACCGGCCAGCCCGCCGCCGAGTTGCTGCCGGGTACGGGCCAGTCCTGATTTCAGGCGCTCCACCCACGAGCGCTTCGCGGGCGCGGGCGGCTCACCGGCAGGAACCTGCGGCGAGGCGGGGCGGGAAGAATCGGCGTCGGGGCGTGGAGCAGTTTTTTTGGAGAAACCAAACATAGGAAATCAGACCACAGAAGAACTTCAACGCGCGCCCAAAACCTTCAGTTACGGCTATGATGCTGCGTTTAAAATGGCGCGCAACAAATGCGCGGATTCTAACAGGATTGCCCCATGTCCTCTGGTTTCTTCTTCTCCCCCTTGCGCCGCTCGCTCTGGCGCCTGACATTCGCAGCCTGTCTGCCGATTGCGTTTCCCGCAGAGGCCAACCCGTTCGAGACCATGCTCGACAACGGCATGAAAGTCGTCGTGCGCGAAGACCGCCGCGCGCCATCCGTCGTACATATGGTCTGGTATCGCAGCGGGGCCATGGACGAACCGGCAGGCGTCACCGGAGTCGCGCACGTTCTCGAACACATGATGTTCAAGGGCACCCGCAAGGTCGGCCCCGGCGAATTCAACGCGCGCATCGCTGCCCTCGGCGGACGTGACAACGCCTTCACCAGCCGCGATTACACCGCCTACTTCCAGCAGATTCCCCCCGCGCATCTCGGCACGATGATGGCGCTCGAAGCCGACCGGATGAAAAACCTCACCCTCACCGACGAGGATTTTTCGCGCGAAATCGAAGTCATCAAGGAAGAGCGTCGGCTGCGGACCGATGATCGCCCGCGCGCGCTCGTCTTCGAGCAACTGATGGCAACCGTCTTTCAGGCCCACCCTTACCAGAACCCGGTCATCGGCTGGATGCCCCACCTCGAAACCATGACCGCCGAAGACACGCGCGCCTGGTACCGGAACTGGTACGCCCCCAACAATGCCACCCTCGTCGTCGTCGGCGACGTCGACCATCAGGCGGTTTTCAAGCTCGCCCGCCAGCACTATGGCGCGCTCAAGTCCACAAAGCTCCCCACGCGCCGCGCCGGCAACGAGCCCAGACAAATCGGCGGCAGAACCGTCGTCGTCCGCGCCCCGGCCGAACTGCCTTACCTCGCAATGGCCTGGCGCGTCCCGTCGCTGCAAAACCCCCAATCCGACCGTGAAGCCTATGCCCTTCAGATGCTGGGCGAAATTCTCGACGGTTACGACGGCGCGCGTCTGAATCGCCGCCTCGTGCGCGAGCAGCGCATCGCCGTATCCGCCGGAGCCGCTTACGACGGCATCAATCGCGGCCCCGCTCTCTTCTTCCTCGAAGGCGTCCCCGCTCCCGGCCAGAGCGTCGAGGCGCTCGAAGCCGCCCTGCGGGCCGAATTGCAGCGCATTCGCGATGAAGGCGTGAGCGAAGCCGAACTGAACCGCGTCAAGAATCAGGCGCTGGCCACGCGCATCTATTCGCGCGATTCCCTGATGGGTCAGGCGATGGAAATCGGCCAACTCGAAAGCTCCGGCCTGTCGTGGCGCGACGACGTGCGGCTGCTGGCAGGACTGCGTTCTGTGACCGCCGAGGAAGTGCGCGAAGTGGCCCGGCGCTACTTCGACGACGCAAGCCTCACCACCGCCCGGCTCGACCCCCTGCCCCTGCCCTCTGCCGCGACTGAATCCGCCGCCGCCCCGCAACAGCCCTGATCCGCTCATCTCAAGGTTTTCAATATGCGTTTTACTCCCCTCACGGCCCTTTCACGCCGCCTGCGCGTCCCGGCGCTGGCTTCGCTCATTCTGGTTTCCGGCATCGACGTTGCCCATGCCGCTCCCCGCATCGAACAATGGACGGCCCCCACCGGCGCGAAAGTCCTTTTCATTGCCAGCCATGAACTGCCGATGATCGACATCCAGATCGACTTTGCTGCAGGAGCCGCCTTCGATCCTCCGGGCAAGAGCGGGGTTGCCGGTTTTACCCGGGCGCTGCTCGATTCCGGCGCAGGCAATCTCGACGAACAGGCCATTTCGGAGCGCGCCGCCGACCTTGGACTCATCCTCGGCGGCAGCGCGGGCGAAGACCGCGCGAGCCTCACCCTGCGCGCGCTCTCGGCTGCACGCGAACGTGACGATTCCGTTGCGCTGGCCGCCACTGTGCTTGCCAGCCCCCGTTTTCCCGTCGAGGTGCTCGAGCGCGAGCGCGTCCGTGCATTGGCCAATCTGCGCGAAGCGCTCACCAAACCCGCCGTTCTGGCCACGCGGGCCTTCAACGCCGCAATCTACGCCGGGCATCCCTACGGCGCCGACAGCGATGAAAAATCTCTCTCCGCAATTACCCGTGAAGACCTCATCGCCTTTCATGCCCGCTATTACAACGCGCATAACGCCTCCATCGCCATCGTCGGCGACATCGATCGCGCCACGGCCGAAAAAATCGCCATAGCCCTGACCCAAAACCTGCCCGCCGGAAGCAAGGCCGAAGCGCCACCCGCGCCTACACTGCCCAGGGAGGGCCAGATCACACGCATTGCCAACCCCTCGGCCCAGGCGCACATCATCGTCGGTCAGCCGGGCATGAGCCGCGATGACCCCGACTACTTTGCGCTACTCGTCGGCAACCACATTCTCGGCGGCGGAGGCTTCACCTCGCGCCTCATGAAGGAAGTGCGCGAAAAGCGTGGTTTCGCCTACGACATTCACAGCTATTTCGAGCCTCGCCGCGTTCTCGGCCCCTTCCGGATCGGCCTGCAGACCAAGGGCACACAGAGCGCGTCCGCGCTCGAGGTCGTGCGCGCCACGCTCACCGCCTTCATCAATGAAGGCCCCACCGAAAAGGAACTGCGGGCAGCGCGCGACAACCTTGTGAACGGTTTCGGCCTGCGGCTCGATTCCAACGCCAAGATGCTCGGTTTCGTTTCCCTGATCGGCTTCTACGACCTACCCCTCGACTGGCTCGAACGTTACCCGCGCACCGTGAGCGCCATCAGCCGCGAAGCGGTACGCGACGCCTTTGCCCGCCGCGTGCGCCCCGAGCATCTCGTCACCGTCATTGCAGGCGGGGACGGCGACAAGGGCGAAGGCACAAGCGGAGCCGCAACAAAGCCGTGAGCGCGCATCACCGGGTTCGCATCGTCGGCGGAACGTGGCGTTCGCGCCTCGTTGACATCGCCGACGTTCCCGCCATCCGACCGACGCCGGATCGCGTGCGCGAGACCCTGTTCAACTGGCTTGGACAGACTCTCGACGATTTTGCCTGTCTCGATCTCTTTGCCGGCTCCGGCATTCTCGGTTTCGAGGCCGCCTCGCGCGGCGCGGCCAGCGTCACTCTCGTCGAACGAGATCCTCGCGCCCATGCCGCGCTCCTGCGCAATGCCGAAAAATTGCGCGCAACACAAATGGAGATCGTGCGGGGGGATGCGTTAGAATTTCTCGCTTCCACGACGCGGCAATTCAACGTAGCATTCGTCGATCCGCCTTACCGGCAGGGTTTGATTGAGAAAATCATGCCTTTGCTGGGTCGGGTGATGCTTCCCGGCGGATTGGCGTATGCCGAGACTGAAGCGCAGTTCCCCCCCTTTGCGGGATGGCATGTGCTCAAGCAAGGCCGCGCCGGACAGGTTCATTTTCAACTTCTCGAGCGCATCGAAACCGAATGAAAGATTCTGTAGCCGTTTATCCCGGCTCCTTCGATCCATTCACCCGCGGACACGAAAACCTCGTGCGCCGCGCAGCGTCGATGTTCGAGCGGATCATCGTCGCCGTGGCCGCCAGCCGCCAGGAAACCCTGTTTCCGCTCGCGGAGCGCGTCGAGATTGCCGCCGAAGTGTTACGCGACATTCCCAACGTCGAAGTCATCGGCTTCGACTGCCTGCTCGTCGATTTTCTCCGCCAACGGGAAGCCCGGATCGTCGTGCGCGGGGTGCGCACGCTGGCCGACTTCGAATACGAAGCCCGGATGATGGCCATGAACCGCAAGCTCTACCCCATATTGGAAACCGTGTTCTTGCTCCCTTCCGAAGAACACGGTTATCTTTCAGCCAGCGTCGTGCGCGAAATCGCCCGCCACGGCGGCGACGTAAGCCAATTCGTGCCCGAAGCTGTTTTTTCACGCCTGCAACGCAAGTTCTGATTTAAAAAAGAGGAAACCGACGACATGTCCCTGATGATTACCGATGAATGCATCAACTGTGATGTTTGTGAACCCGAATGCCCCAACGCTGCAATTACGCAGGGTGACGAGGTCTATGTGATCGACCCCGCAAAATGCACCGAATGCGTCGGCCATTTCGACGAGCCGCAATGCATCGCAGTCTGTCCGGTCGACTGCATTCTCAAGGACCCGGATCACGAAGAATCGCAAGACGAGCTGCTTGCCAAGTTCAAAAAGCTCAACCCCGCTTGAGCACTCCTTCAAGAAGCCCCCACCCTAACCCTCCCCCGCAAGCGGGGGAGGGAATCGGTCTTTTTCCTCCGCTTGCGGGGAAGAGAATCGGTCTTTTTCCTCCGCTTGCGGGGAAGAGAATCAGTCTCCTTCCCCCGCTTGCGGGGGAGAGAATCAGTCTTTTTCCTCCGCTTGCGGGGAAGAGAATCAGTCTCCTTCCTCTCCGCTTGTGGGGGAGAGAATCAGTCTCCTTCCTCTCCGCTTGCGGGGAAGAGAATCAGTCTCCTTCCCCCGCTTGCGGGGGAAGGCTGGGATGGGGGCAGGCAACGCAAAATTGCATACAATCAGATCGAAACCGCCTTAAACAACCTCAATTAAGGTACTACATCTAGTAGAAATATTTTTCTTGACATACAACGAAAAATCATAACTGCTTGTTTATTATATAGATTATAATTTTGCAAATTTTCTAGCGTAGCGGTATCCTGCGTGTCTCGCCAATTCTGTTTCAGGGAGATCGAAGACACCATGAGCGCGACATCCCAGACCACTCTCAAACCCACGGCCGACAATCTGGCCCCGCAGGAAATTTCCGCCGAAGTTCTGGTCGAGAAATATGCGAAGGGAGACGAAAGAACCGTACATGAAGTGCGCCAGCGCGTAGCGCGGGCACTCGCTGCGGTCGAGGCCGAAGACAAACGTGCGTTCTGGGAAGCGCGTTTTCTGGAAGCGCAGGAGCGAGGGTTCGTTCCCGCAGGACGCATCAACAGCGCGGCAGGCACGACGCTCGCAGCCACGCTCATCAACTGCTTCGTGCAGCCGGTTGGCGATTCCGTCACCAATTCCGTCGACGGCCGCCCCGGCATCTATACGGCGCTTGCCCAGGCGGCGGAAACCATGCGGCGCGGCGGCGGCGTAGGCTACGATTTTTCCTCGATCCGCCCCAAGGGCGCGATGGTCAAGGGAACCGCTTCCAGCGCTTCGGGGCCGGTGTCGTACATGCGGGTGTTCGATCGTTCGTGCGAAACGGTGGAGTCCGCCGGCGCGCGACGCGGCGCGCAGATGGGCGTGCTGCGCTGCGATCATCCCGACATCGAGGAATTCATCCACGCCAAGGACAAGGGCGATCTGGCCAATTTCAATATCTCCATCGGCGTCACCGATGCCTTCATGCGCGCGGTGGAAGCCAATGAGATGGTCGAACTCGTCCACAAGGCCGAACCGGGCGAGGAGTTCAAGGCTGCTGGCGCATACCAGCTCGATGAGGGAACGTGGGTCTATCGCAAGGTCGAGGCCCGCGACCTGTGGGCGCAGATCATGCACTCGACCTACGACCACGCGGAGCCGGGCATTCTCTTCCTGGATCGGATGAATCAGGACAACAACCTCGGTTACTGCGAAACCATCGAGGCCACCAATCCCTGCGCCGAACAGCCGCTGCCGCCGTATGGCTGCTGCTGCCTGGGTTCGATCAATCTGACGCTGTTCGTTCAGGAACCGTTTTCCAAAAAGGCCGCTTTCGATTTCAATGGATTCGGCAAGGTGGTCGATGTCGCCGTGCGCATGCTCGACAACGTGCTCGACTGCACGCATTGGCCGCTGGAACAGCAGCAGGAAGAAGCGCGCTCCAAGCGGCGGATCGGCCTGGGCTTCACCGGGCTGGGCGATGCGCTCATCATGCTGTGCAAGCGTTACGACACCGAAGAGGCACGCGAAGAGGCGCGCAAAATCGCCGAATATCTGCGTGACCGCGCCTATGCCGCTTCGGCGGAACTGGCCCGCGAACGCGGAGCGTTCCCGCTCTTCAACGCAGACATGTATCTGTCCGGCGGCAACTTCGCCTCGCGCCTGCCCGGCGCATTGAAAGAGCGCATCCGCAAGCACGGCATCCGCAATTCGCACCTGCTGTCCATCGCGCCCACCGGCACGATCAGCCTCGCGTTTGCGGACAACGCCTCCAACGGCATCGAGCCGCCGTTCTCCTACACCTACACGCGCAGAAAGCGCACGGTCGACGGGGATTTCAGGGAACACAGCGTGGAAGACTACGCTTGGCGGCTCTACCGTCACCTGGGCGGCGACGTCAACAACCTGCCGCCGTGGTTCGTCACCGCGCTGGAAATTTCCGCCGCCGCCCACAAGGACATGGTGGCCGCCGTTGCCCCCTACGTCGACACGTCCATTTCCAAGACGGTCAACGTCCCGGAAGATTATCCATATTCGGATTTTGAAGGTCTTTACCTCTCGGCATGGAAGTCCGGCCTCAAGGGGCTGGCCACCTATCGCCCCAACAGCGTGCTGACCCCGGTATTGTCCGTTGCGCCCGCCGACAAAAAACCGCAGGACGTATACATTCCGGACGCCAACCGCCGGCTCTCGATCAAGAGCCTGCCGGCCCCGGTGCTCGCCACGCTGCGCTGGCCGGGCCGCCCCGTGCTGCCCGCCGGCAACATGGCCTGGACGTACATGATCGATGCGCCCTCCGGCGGCTTCGCCCTCTTCGTCGGAGAAGTCGATGAAGAGCTCGACATGTTCAACCGCAAACTTCCGTTTGAAGTCTGGGTGAACGGGGCCGATCAGCCGCGCGGCCTGGGCGCGGTTGCCAAGACGCTCTCGATGGACATGCGCGCCAACGACCACGCCTGGCTCAAGCTCAAACTCGACACCCTGGCCCGCACCGTAGGCGAAAAATCCTTCGAGATGCCCTTCCCGCCCCACGGCGAGAAAAAGCTCGTCCCCGGCGCGGTATCCGCCTTTGCCCAGGTCGTGCACTACCACTGCGAGCAACTCGGCACGTTCTCCCACGCGGGACCGACCCCGGTGCTCGATACGCTGTTCAGCCTGGAAGAACCCAGAACCGGCACCGACGGCACGCTTTCCTGGACGGTCGACATCCACAACCCGGCCACGGGCGAGGATTTCGTGCTCGGCCTCAAGGAAATCACCCTGCCCGACGGCGTAACCCGTCCCTATTCGGCCTGGCTCTCCGGCAACTACCCCAGGGCGCTCGACGGCCTCACCCGCATCCTGGCGCTCGACATGCGCGTGATGGATCCGGCCTGGATCGGGATGAAACTCAGGAAGCTCCTCGACTATCCCGAACCGCTCGGCGACTTCATGGCCTTCGTGCCGGGCGTGCGCAAACAGCAGACCTTCCCGTCCACCGTGGCCTACATCGCCCGCCTCATCATTCACCGCTACGCGATGCTCGGCGTGCTCGATGAGAACGGCTATCCGGTGGCCGAGATGGGCATCCTGGAGACGCCGCGCATCAATAGCGAGCCGAAGGTCATGCACGGCGCGTCGTGCAAGGAGTGCGGCAACCACACAGTGATCCGCAAGGATGGCTGCGACTTCTGCACCGCCTGCGGCGCAGTGGGAGCATGTGGATAAAACACGCTCACACCGTTCGCGTTCAGCTACACTACGAAGAATGACACCACGGATCGAGGCAAGCCTCGATTCGTGGTTTCGCCTTCGTTTTCATAACAGACGACGGTCTTCCCCCGTCCTGATGCTTATATGATGCGCCGCCCCCTGACTTGGTTTTTAGGTTTTTTTGCCGCAACACTGTTTTTTGCGGCCCCTGCTTTTGCTGAACAGCCACGGCCCACTCAGGCGCATGCCGACGCGGCCATCGCCACCGTTCACCTGCTGTCGCGTTATCACTATCAGGCGCCACCGCTCGACAGTGCGCTTTCGGCGAAAATTTTCGACCGTTACCTGAAGGCGCTCGATCCCGCGCGCCTCTTTCTCCTGCAATCCGACATCGCCGACTTCTCCTACGCGCGGAACACGCTCGACAGCGCCATTCTCGAAGGTCGGCTCGATGCGCCTTTCTTCATGTTCGCCCGCTATACCGGACGCGTCAAAAAAGTGCGGGCCACCATCCAGGAACTGCTCACCGCCAATTTCGATTTCACGATAGACGAGAGCTTTGAGCCGGATCGCAGCGAAGCGCCGTGGGCCGCTTCGGACACCGAACTGCGCGAGATATGGCGCAAACGGATCAAGAATGACTGGCTACGCCTGCGTCTGGCCGGAAACAACGACGCCGCCATTCGCCGCACGCTCGGCAAGCGTTACAACCACGCGCTGGATCGTTCCACCAAACTCAACAGCGACGACGTATTCCAGGTTTTCATGAACGCCTGGGCCGGCGTGCTGGAGCCGCACACCAACTACCTCGGGCCGCGCGCAGCCGAAGACTTTGCCATTTCGATGAAGCTGTCGCTGGTCGGCATCGGCGCAGTGCTTCAGGAACGCGACGATTACGTGATCGTGCGCGAACTCATCCCCGGAGGCCCCGCGCTACGCTCGGGCAAACTCAACGTCGGGGATCGCATCGCCGGGGTTGCACAGGGCGAAAAAGCGGTCATGATCGACGTCACCGGCTGGCGGGTCGATGAAGTCGTTCCGCTCATCCGGGGCAAACAAAATTCCACCGTCGTGCTCGACATCCTGCCCGCCGACGCCCCGCCCGATGGCGCGCACCGCCTGGTCACACTCGTGCGCGACACCGTTCGCCTCGAAAATCAGGCCGCTTCAGGCTCGATACAGGAAATTCGCGACAAGGGGCAACTTCAGAAAATCGGCATCATCAAGCTGCCCAGCTTCTATCAGGACACCGAAGCGCGTCGCAAATCCCCGACGCAATTCCGCAGCGCCACCCGCGATGTCACCCGGATCATCGGAGAATTCAAGCGCGACAAGATCGATGCCCTGCTGATCGACCTGCGCGACAACGCGGGAGGTTCGCTCGATGAGGCCATCACGCTCACCGGGCTTTTCATCGACAGCGGCCCCGTCGTCATCCAGCAGAACTCGCGCGGTCAAACCCGGGTCGAGCGTATTCCCAAACCGGGCATTGCCTGGGATGGACCGCTCGGCGTGCTCATTAACCGCGCATCCGCATCCGCTTCCGAAATCTTCGCCGCCGCCATACAGGACTACGGGCGCGGCATCGTGATCGGCGAAGACAGCTTCGGCAAGGGCACGGTACAAACCCTGATCGACCTCGACGAACTGGAACGCAGCCCACAACGTCGTTACGGCGAGATCAAGATGACCATCGCCCAGTTCTTCCGCATCTCGGGCGGAACGACCCAGTTACGCGGCGTCAGCCCCGACATCGGCCTGCCTTCGCTCATCGACTCCAAGAACTTCGGTGAATCGGCCTACGAAAATGCCCTGCCCTGGACGCGCATCGCCCCTGTCGAATTTCGCAGTGCAGGCAACATCGCCTCCATGCTGCCCGCGCTCGCCCTGCGCCATGAGCAACGAGTGGCACAAAACAGGGACTTTCTCCAGTTCAAGGAAAAGGTCGCAGAACTGAAAGCCTTGCGCGAGTTGAAGACCTTTTCGCTCAAGGAAAGCATGCGCCGCGCCGAACGCGACCGCATGGAAGCCCGCGCCAGGGCGCGCAGCAAAAACACCGAACTGTCGTCCGGCAGCGAAGAGACGGGCGAGGATGAAATAGGCGATGATGGCCTGCTCGCCAATGAGCGCAGTCTCTCCAATGAACTTGCCGCCGAAAAGGCGCGCAAGTCCGCGCGCGATGTTCTTCTCGAGGAGAGCGCAAACATCCTTGGCGACATGGTCGCGCTTCTTCGCGCCAGTTCCTCTTCCGACGTCGCCCAGCGCGATAAGCCACGGCAACCCTGAGAAACGGCTCCGAAGCCCGGCGGGGGCAATGCCCCCGCAACACGCCCGGCATCACCGAACGTTTGGCGATACCCCGCATTGGAATATACAATAGCCGGTCTGTACCGCTTTGCGGTTTGTATAACCTACGCTCCGGCAATACTTGCTTTTGCAGAAGGGGAGAAACGTATGGATGGTGGAGAGACGTATGGACGGTGTTCATCTGTTGGGAGAGTGGTATGGCTGCCCTGCCCACACGCCGGAATTCAACCGCGCTGAGGCATTGCGCGCAGTTTGCCTGAAAGCCGTCGAGGCTTCGGGGCTGACTACTGTCGGGGAACTTTTTCATCAATTTGAACCGCACGGCGTCACGGGCGCTGTGGTTCTGGCCGAGTCGCATCTGGCGATTCACACTTGGCCGGAATCCGGATTTGTCACCATCGACGTGTATGTCTGCAACTACACCACCGACAATACCGACAAGGCGCAAAAGCTCTACGACATGATCGAAGCCGCTTTGAAACCGGCCCGCACCCATTTCCAGAAGATCCTTCGGGGTAGCAAGGATGACTGAACCTGCGGCTCCAGACGCCACCGGAGACGCCCTGACGGAATCGCTGACGCCCGACTGGGGCTTCTTCATCCGCTCAACCAAACGGCATGAAACATTTCATTCGGGGCTGCAAGAAGTCGAAGTGCACGACTCCGAATCGTTCGGCACATTGTTCCGGCTCGACGGCCATTTCATGACATCGGAAAAGGACGAGTTTTTCTATCACGAAAATCTCGTCCACATGGCCGCCATCACCCACGATCGCCCGCGCCGCGCGCTCATCGTCGGCGGCGGCGACGGCGGTTCGGCTGAAGAACTGTTCAAACATCCGGCTATCGAACACATCACCCTGGTGGAGATCGACCGGGCGGTCGTCGATATTTCCCGCCGCTATCTGCAAAACGTGCACCGCGGCAGTCTCGATGATCCGCGCCTCTCGTTGAAAATCGAGGACGGTTTCGCCTACGTCAAAACCAGCACCGAGGCGTTCGATCTGATCGTGCTCGACCTGACCGATCCGGGCGGCCCGTCAACGCTGCTCTACACGCCGGAGTTCTACCGCGCCTGCGCCGCCCGTCTGGGCGAGGACGGCATCATGACGCTGCACATCGCCAGCCCGCTCGCCAACCCGGCGCAGATACGCGAAACGCTGCTGCGGCTGCGTGAAGCCTTCAACCATGTCGTCCCCTACCTCACGTCGGTGCCGCTCTACGGCGGGCTATGGCTGATGGCGTTCTGCTCGCAACGCGCCGACCCGCGCCGACTGACCGCCAAGGCCGTCGAGGTGCGGTTGCAGGAGCGCGGCATCCGCGATCTTCAGTATTACAACGGCGCAATGCACGGCGCAGCGCTGGCGTTGCCGAATTTCGTGCGGGCGATGGCGCCGTAGGAGCGATGTCGGGCGCAGGACATGACGCCCAATCATCCCGCTCGGGAATAAAGCTTGTAAAACCCCATCTTATCCATGATAAACTTCCCGAACGGGACGATATTGCTTGGGAGATGGCCTTGTTTAGCGAAAAAGCACCGAGCGGGAAGGTAAACTCCACGGCGGATTTGGGCAAGCTTGTTGCAGAGCGACGCAAGGCACAAGGATTGACACAAGTAGACCTCGCCGGTCTGGGCCAGACGGGTAGTCGCTTCATCGGCGATCTTGAGCGGGGAAAGGGCACTGTGCAGTGCGATAAGGTTCTACATATCCTGAACTTGCTTGGACTCGATGTGCTCATCGTGGAGCGAAAGCGATGAAGCAGCTTGATGTTTTCATGGGCGCTGACCAGATTGGGTATCTGCGTGAACGCGATGATGGCACGCTGATTTTCGGTTACAACAGCGCGTGGCTTGCAACCGGAAAGGCAGTGGCGCTTTCGCCGGAATTACCTTTGAGCAGGCAGGAGCATGTCGGGCAGGCAGTGTCGGCTTACTTTGACAACCTGCTGCCAGAGGGCAGCGTACGAGACTTCATCGCGCGTGTTGAGCACATTTCGCCAAACAACGTATTTGGGCTGCTTGAACGATTCGGCGGTGATACTGCCAGTGCTTTTTCCTTGTTGCCACAAGGGCAAACGCCCTCTGCGGAGCCGCACTATCTGCCTGTTTCCCTGGAGGCCATTCGCGAATGGTTTGCAACATCGCGAGGGATTCCACTGAATATCACCGGCGAGCAGGCCCGGATGTCCCTGTCTGGGGCACAAGACAAAATGACGATCTTCATTGGCGAAGACGGAGGCATGGCCATTCCGCTTGGTTCTGCTCCATCCAGCCATATCATCAAACCGTCGATGGGATACCAATCCCAGATTCCGCAAACTGCAATCAACGAAGCATTGGTGATGAGTTTGGCCAGGGCCATCAAACTGGATGTGCCTGACGTTCGGTTCATGCCCGAGCTCGATGCGGTGCTCATATCGCGCTATGACCGGGAAATCACGCCAGAGGGGCTGAGACGCCTTCATCAGAATGATCTGTGTCAGATCCTGGGCGTTCCATCACAGCGCAAGTACGAGTCCGAAGGCGGACCGTCGCTCAAGGCGTGCATGGATGCAATCATGCAACACAGCAGCCAACCCGCACTCGACAAGAAGCGGATGATTGAATGGGTTGCTTTCAATCTGGCTATCGGAAATATGGATAGTCACGCAAAAAACATATCACTCCTTGTTGCTGACGGGCGAACAAGGCTGGCGCCTTTCTATGACATGGTTTGCACGACTGTTTATCCAAACCTGAGCAAGAAATTCGCCTTCAGGATTGGCGATGAAAACCGCCCCGGCTGGATCATGAACCGGCACTGGGAGCGATTTGCGGGTGATATCGATGTCAAACCGCAGCTAGTAACAAAAATCAGGCTTGATATAAGCGAACGTATCGAGTTCGCCCTGCCTGAGGTTTGCGATGCGCTACGCCAGGTGGTAGACCATGCGGAAGGATTGACAATGATCGACCGCGTAGAGGCAGAGGTGCGGCGCTCGGCAGGGCAGCTACGAGCGCGTGCTACTGAGGCAGTTGTCAGCTGATCCCCCGCTCTTCCGCCCACTTCGTCCGCGCCTGACGCGCTTCCTCGAAAAGCTGCTCGAGCCGTGGGCCGTTACTGGAGAGCAACAGGGAGCGGATGAGAGCAAGCTCGCCAAGGTATTGATCGAGTTCACCCAGAAGCGCCTGACGGTTGGCAAGACAGATGTCGCGCCACATTTCCGGATGGCTGGCGGCAATGCGAGTGAAGTCGCGAAAGCCGCTGGCGGCATGGGAAAACAACAGCTCGGCGTTGGCGCGACCCGCGAGATCGTGGACAAGTCCGAAGGCCAGCAGGTGCGGCAAGTGGCTGACGGCGGCAAAGACGCGATCATGGTCTTGAGGGGCCATGTCGACGACCGACGATCCGCAGGCTTGCCAGGCTTGCCGTACCCGCTCGACAGCGGCGGGATCGTTTTCCGGCAGCGGGGTCAGTACCGTGCGCTTGCCCTGAAAAAGCGTGGTGCAAGCGGCTTCCACACCGCTTTTTTCGTTTCCGGCAATGGGGTGCGCAGGAACGACGCGCGACAGGTGAGCATCGAGACGGTGATAGGCGGAGGCGATGACGTCGCGCTTGGTACTCCCGGCGTCGGTGACGATGGTCGGCGCTTGCAGATGAGGCGCCATCGCTTCCATGATCGCGCCGGTCTGCCCGACCGGCATCGCCAGCAGGACGATATCGGCTCCGTCGAGCGCCTGGGCCCAGTCCAGGGCTATTTCGTCGATCACATCGAGCGCCTTGGCGCGTTCGAGCGAAGCCCGCGAGCGCCCGATGCCAACCACATGCTCCACTTTTTTCTTGCTACGCAGGGCGAGCGCGAAGGAACCGCCAATGAGTCCGACTCCGCACACGACCAGTTTGCCGATCAAGGCCATAACGCGCTTTTCCTTTAGTTTGTTTCGGTTTGGGCCAACGCCCGTCGCAATGCCGCAATAAAACGCGCGTTTTCTTCCGGCAGGCCAATCGAGACGCGTAGGAATGAGGGCATGCCGTAACCGCCGATGGGGCGCACGATGACGCCCTGCGAGAGCAGGGATCGATCGACCTCTGCGCCATTCCCCACCCGGACAGTGACGAAGTTGCCGAACGAAGGTATCCACTCCAACCCCATTTCGGCGAAGGCCGCCGTCAGTTGAGCCATACCCTGCCGGTTATTTTCGGCCACCTTTTCGACGAAATCCTGATCCTCGAGCGCTGCCACGCCGGCGGCCTGCGCCACGGTGGAGGCATTGAAGGGTTGCCGCACCCGGTTCATCAGATCGGCGACTTCCGGATGCGCAACGCCATAGCCGAGCCGCAGCCCTGCCAATCCGTAAGCCTTGCAGAGCGTGCGGGAAACCAGCAGATTGGGAAAACGCGCAACCCAGCCAATGGCGTCGTAGCGCATCTCGACCGGCAGAAACTCGGTGTAAGCCTCATCGAGCACGACCAGCACATCCTGCGGCACACGGGCGAGAAAGGCTTCGATTTCACTGCCCGGCAGGAAGGTTCCGGTAGGGTTGTTGGGATTGGCAATGAAAACGATGCGGGTAGTCTGGTCGATGGCCGAGAGCATCGCGTCGAGATCATGGCCGTAGTTTTTGGCCGGAACCTGAATGCAGCGCGCGCCGCGCGCAATCGTCGCCAGGGGGTAGACCGCAAACGAGTACTGAGCGAAAACGGCCGACGATCCGGGCGAGAGAAACGCCTGGGTGGCAATTTCGAGCACGTCGTTGGAGCCGTTGCCGATCACCAGTTGAGCCATGTCCACGCCGTATTTCCGGGCAAGCGCCGCTTTCAACGCGAAGGCGTTGCCGTCCGGATAGCGGGCGCTCTCTTCCAGCGCAGCAGCCGCGGCCGCCCTGGCTTTCGGACTCATGCCAAACGGGTTCTCGTTGGAGGCGAGCTTGACGATTTCCGCTTCGGGAATTCCGGTTTCGCGCGCCAGTTCGGAAACGGGCTTACCCGGCTGGTACGGCGACAGGGAATGGATGTGGGCGGGGGCGCGGCTTGCAACACTGATATTCATTGGCATGATCCTGATTGTTTGGGCTTTGGGAATTATATATGTGCCCGGCTGTAGCGCCGCTTGCTGTGCGCTGCTTTACGCCGACCACGGCAGTGTCGGCTTTTTTTACATGTTAATTTTTCACGAAACAATTTTTCTTAAATATCAACAACATATAAACAGGCTCAATTCTTGCTAGTACGGTTATAGATGTCTCTTATATTTAACATGTACATGAGAGGAAGGGTTCGCCATGAAGAACAGAATGATCAGCAAGATACTTGCCACCAGTGTTCTGGCGTTTGCAGCATCAGCCTCGCAGGCGGCAGTTGTTCAGAATTGGGACTTTGTGCTCGATATGAACTGGGACATCAGCAAGACTGTCTTCACCCCGAGCGACTATACGCCCGGTTATTACACTACGCCCTATGGCGTCGAATGGCTGGACAGAGGACGAACGGTCAATACCCCCACCGAACTCAGTTGGGGCTCCAACCGGAGCGGTGCGCAGTTTTCCCACCCAAACTATCTGTATGCGCGTAGCGGTATCGTGATTGAACAACCGCGTGTAACCGGGAACATCGCGACTTCCTATGAGGGGCAAACCCCCGTCATTACAAGCGCAAACATGTTCTCACACTACAACGGCGAAATCTCGGGCGTTTCCGATCTCCTTACCCGCGCCCAGATGGATGTGAGGGTTCAGTTAAAGCTTCCTGGCTACGGCGACACGGTAGTGGACCTCTCCAAATCGTTCACTGTGCACTTCTTTGAGACGCCAAACCTCGGCAACGTCGGCTGCTCGTACAGCTACAACTGCGACAACGATGTTTTCGCGGTCGTCTCCGGAATGGATCTCACAAGCACGTTCACATACGACGGAGTCCAGTACACGCTCAACTACTTTGAGACCACTGGCCAAGTCACCCGACTCTCCGCCGCCGCATGTCAACTCATGGGCTTTGGGGCAGGGTCTTGCTATGGCTTTACCACGCCAGAGCACTTGAAAACTGAAGTCAAGTTCGCCCTCACGATCACGACGGCAGTGCCGGAACCCGAAACCTACGCAATGCTGTTGGCGGGTCTGGCCATGATCGGCACCGTGGTTCGTCGGCGCAAGACTCGCAACTGAACGACGAATAGAGCGCTGCATCACAGGCGCAAGGAATCAAGGGCTGCACAAGTGCAGCCCTTTTTTTCATCTAGCGGCAGGATACGACCCCAATATCTTGAGGAAACCGGCCCGCTCGCCCAATTCCACCAGCGCGGCAGCTACCGGCGCATCGTCCCGGTGGCCGATGAGGTCGATATAAAACACGTATTCCCACATCCCGTCGGGCGCGGGACGCGATTGCAGGCGCGACATGTCGACGCCGTGGTGCGCAAGAGGCTCCAGCAATCCGAACACGGCCCCCGGACGATTGAGGGCGGAGCACACGAGCGAGGTTTTGTCCCGCCCTGAGGGACTCACGCCATGACGGCCAATGACAAGAAAACGGGTCGAGTTGTTGGGATTGTCTTCGATGTTCTCGGCGAGTTTTTCGAGTCCATAGAGTTCTGCCGCCGCTTCCCCGGCAATGGCGCAAGATTGCGGGTCTTCCGCCGCCATGCGCGCCGCTTCGGCATTGCTTGCCACCGGCACTCTCGGCAGGTTGGCGAGGTTGCCATTGAGCCATTCATGGCACTGGGCAAGCGACTGTGCATGCGAATAAAGCCTGCGTACCGCGCCAATCTCCGGGGCGCGCGAGAGCAGATGATGATGAATGCGCAATTGCTCTTCGCCGCAGACCTGGAGCGAATGCGCAAGCAGCAGATCGAGCGTGCTGCCCACCGCGCCCTCGCTCGAATTCTCGACCGGCACCACGCCGTAATGCGCGTGCCCCGCTTCCACGGCGCGAAAAACTTCGTCGATGGAAACCTGCGGCAGAAAGATGGGCGCAGAACCGAAATGCCTGCGGCTGGCACTCTCGGAGTGCGTTCCCGCCGGGCCGAGATAGGCCACCTTGAGCCGCTCCTCCAGCGCGAGGCAGGCCGACATCACTTCGCGAAAAATCTGCCGTACCGCATCCTCCGGGAGCGGCCCCGGATTGAGCTCGGCAATCCGGCGCAAAACTTGCGCTTCTCGCTCGGGCCGGTACGAAAAACCCTCTTCGCCATAGCGCGACTTGATCTCGCCGACCTCCTGCGCACAACGGGCGCGGCGGCTCAGGAGCTCAAGCATCTGACGGTCGATACCGTCGATTTCCGCGCGCAGGCCCGAAAGTTCAGTATGCAGAGTTGATTTCATGGCAACAGGGTCAAAGGTATAAGTATAATCGCCCCCTGCTTCCGATTTATAGAGACCCTCCATGTTCTCCGCGCAAAACACTCTCGCCAAGACCGATCCTGAACTGTGGACTGCCATACAGGCCGAAAATCGCCGTCAGGAAGAACACATCGAACTGATCGCTTCCGAAAACTACGTCTCCCATGCAGTCATGGAGGCGCAAGGCTCGCAACTCACCAACAAATACGCCGAAGGCTATCCCGGCAAGCGCTATTACGGCGGTTGCGAACATGTCGACGTGGCCGAGCAAATCGCCATCGACCGCCTGAAGGCGCTTTTTGGCGCAGATGCCGCCAATGTGCAGCCCAACTCGGGTTCGCAGGCCAATCAGGCGGTGCTGATGGCCTTTGCCAAGCCGGGCGACACCATCATGGGCATGAGTCTGGCCGAGGGCGGGCACCTCACCCATGGCATGCCGCTCAACATGTCCGGAAAATGGTTCAACGTCGTCGCCTACGGCCTCGATGAAAAGGAAGCCATCGACTACGCGGCAATGGAAGACCTGGCGCGCCAGCACAAGCCGAAGATCATCATTGCGGGCGCATCCGCCTATTCGCTGAGAATCGACTGGGAGCGCTTTGCGAAGGTGGCAAAGGAAATCGGCGCGATTTTCTGGGTCGACATGGCGCATTACGCCGGACTCGTCGCAGCCGGTTTCTATCCCAATCCCGTGCCGCACGCCGACGTGGTGACCACCACCACCCATAAAACCCTGCGCGGACCGCGCGGCGGCGCAATCCTCATGCGCGCCGAGCACGAAAAAGCGATCAACTCCGCGATTTTCCCCGGCCTGCAAGGCGGCCCGCTGATGCACGTCATCGCCGCCAAGGCGGCCTGCTTCAAGGAAGCGGCCTCGCCCGCATTCCGTCTCTACCAGGAACAGGTCGTCAATAACGCCCGCGTCATGTCCCGCGTACTCAGTGAAGAACGGGGCCTGCGCATCGTCTCGGGCGGGACGGAGAGTCACGTTTTCCTCGTCGATCTTCGCGCGAAAAACATCACCGGCAAGGCTGCCGAAGCGGTATTGGGCCAGGCCCACATCACCGTCAACAAAAACGCCATCCCGAAAGACCCGGAAAAACCCTTCGTCACCTCGGGCATCCGCATCGGCTCGCCCGCGATCACCACGCGCGGTTTCACCGAAGCCGAAGCGGAAAAAACCGCTCACCTGCTCGCCGACGTGCTCGATGCGCCGGAAGACGCATCGGTGATCGAAAGAGTGCGTGGTGAGGTCGCGGCGCTTTGCGCGCGGTTTCCGGTTTATGGCAAGTAATCAGTGAAATGCCCATTCTGTGGTGACCCCAACACCCAGGTCACCGACACCCGCGAAAACGACGACGGCGACATCGTGCGCCGTCGCCGCCGGTGTGCGCATTGCGACAAACGCTTCACCACCTACGAGCGCATCGACCTCAAGATGCCGCGCATCGTCAAGCGCAACGGCAACCGCAGCGAATACGAACGCGGCAAGCTCTTCGCCAGCATGGAGCTTGCCCTGCGCAAGCGCCCGGTAACGACCGAAGCGCTGGAAGCCGCCGTCGACCGCATCGAGGCACGGCTGCTGGTCGTCGGCGAAACCGAGATTCCGAGCGCCCAGATCGGCGATCTGGTGATGAAAGAATTAAAGAAGCTCGACAAGGTCGCCTACATCCGCTTTGCCTCCGTCTATCGCAACTTTGCCGACGTCGACGACTTTTCCAGCCTCGTCCGCGAAGTGCAGCCGCAATCCCGCTCACGTCGCCGCGAATCCAACCCGCCCGACGAACATGACCTTTTCGACGACTGACCGCGACGCGATGGCGCGCGCACTCGCGCTCGCCGAGCAGGGGCTTGCCACCACCACGCCCAACCCACGGGTAGGCTGCGTGATTGTGCGCGACGGCGCAATCATCGGCGAAGGCTGGCATCGCCGCGCAGGCGAACCGCACGCCGAAATTCTGGCGCTGGCCGCTGCCGGTGAAGCCGCGCGCGGCGCAACAGCCTACGTCACGCTGGAACCCTGCGCCCATTTCGGCCGCACCCCGCCCTGCGTCGACGCGCTCATCGCTGCCGGACTCGCACGTGTCGTCGTCGCGATGCAAGACCCCAACCCCGTTGTTGCCGGACGCGGTCTGGATAAATTGCGCGCCGCCGGTATCGACATCGACTGCGGCCTGCTCGCCGACGAAGCGCGTGAACTCAACATCGGTTTCATCTCGCGCATGACGCGCAACCGCCCCTGGGTGCGGCTCAAGGCAGCCGCCACCCTAGACGGCAAAACCGCGCTGGAAAACGGCGTCAGCCAGTGGATCACCGGCCCTGCCGCCCGCGCCGACGGTCACCGCTGGCGCGCACGCGCCTGCGCCATCCTCACCGGCATCGGAACCGTCAAGGCCGACGACCCGCAACTCACCGTGCGCGAGCACCCCTGCGAACGCCAGCCGTTGCGCATCCTCCTCGACCCACGGCTGGAAGTCTCTCCCGCCGCCCGCATCCTCCAGGGCGCGCCCGCGCTCATCGTCACGGGTCATGGTAACGATGCCCGCGCCCGGCAACTCGTCGAATCCGGTCACCGCATCCTCGCCCTGCCCTCGCCGGATGGCCGCATCGACCTTGCTGCCCTGATGCTTGAACTGGCAAGGCTCGAACTCAACGAAATCCACGTGGAAGCCGGAAACACGCTCAACGGCGCGCTGCTCGCCGCCGGATACGTGGATGAACTTCTGCTCTACCTCGCGCCCCTGATCGTCGGAAATGCCGCGCGCGGGATTTTCGATCTTCCGGCCCTCACCGCGCTCGATGCGGCGGCACGGTTCGAGATTCGGGAGTGCATGAGAGTGGGTGAGGATTTGCGGGTTGTTGCGAGGATGACTTCATCACAGGTTTGAGGCCACTTTGTGGCACAATTTCATGTATTGACAGTAAACATGCAAAGCACTTGCGTGTCCTGTACCCTTGAAGGAGAGGGAGCTTCAAACCCACATCCGTCTTCGACGGACGCCCCCTTTGAAAAGTAGGCAGGAATATCGTGACTGTCTGGCTGCAATCTTACGATCCGCTGAATCAGGTTGCGGGATCGACGCTAGCCGCGGCGTTGCCGCTTCTTTTTTTCATCGTATCGCTGGTGGTATTTCGCTGGCGCTTGCATTGGGCAGCGCTGGGAACGCTGCTGCTGGCTGCGGTGATCGCCGTGACGGTCTATGGGATGCCGGTGA
>Ga0209737_10000072_pt1 | contig 88169 bp, 73 predicted proteins | sample TergutCu122P3_FD_187284 | JGI IMG/M metagenome (GOLD analysis project Ga0209737, IMG submission 187284) | Cubitermes ugandensis P3 segment gut microbial communities from Kakamega Forest, Kenya - Cu122 P3 (SPAdes) (version 2) | ecosystem: Host-associated > Arthropoda: Insects > Digestive system...
CCCACTCAAAACAAGAGTATGAAACCAACAAGGCAGACTTGTTAGCTACATTACCCCAAGTAAAATCCCAAAAACCGCAAACCCCATACCTCACACCGCAAACCGATAAAAAAGGCGCATTAGGTCAATGTATTCCTAACCCTGCTACCGGAAATGCAACCATTACTTACGAAATGTATTCCGAAGGTTCTGCAGAAGTCCGAATTTACAATATCGCAGGACAATTGTTGCAAGTCTTGCCACAAGGAACCTTAATAGAAGGAAGCTATCAAACAAAAATCTCTTTGGCGGGTATTCCTGCAGGTATCTATCATTATGCGCTTTTTGTAAACGGCGAAAGAACGGATGCGAAAAAGTTAGTAGTGAATTAATAAAACGAGTTCATACAAAAAACAGATTGGGGCGTTGTAGGTAGCGCCCCTTTTTTGTTTAATAGTTAAAAATAGCTTCAATCTCCTGTAGTGTAGTCGCTTTCATCAGCTCTAAACGTACTTTTTTAAAGTCTTGAACGCCTTTAAAATATCCTGCATAATGCCTCCGAATTTCAAGACATGCCTTTTTTTCACCCTTTATAGGAATAGAATTTTTAAGGTGTTGCAATAAGATATTTATACGCTCTGATAAAGGAGGTGAAGTATAAGTGTGGTTTGTAAACGCGCATTTTATCTCTTCAAAAACCCAGGGGTTTCCAATGGCAGCGCGCCCAATCATGAGTGCATCCACACCGTATCGTTGTTTAAACAAAACTGCTTTTTCTCCGGAAGTGATGTCGCCATTGCCGATTACCGGTATTTTCATACGCGGGTTGTTCTTTACTTCTCCAATTAGCGTCCAATCCGCTACGCCCGAATAGAGTTGCGAACGTGTTCTTCCATGAATAGTGATAGCTTGAATGCCAATGTCTTGTAGTTGTTCTGCCGCAGAAACAATCGGTTTGTCGTTCATATCCCATCCTAAACGTGTTTTTACGGAAACAGGAAGTTTTACCGCATTGACCACTGCTTTTGTGCAAGCTACCATTTTCGGAATATCTTTTAAAATGGCTGCTCCTGCACCTTTTACTACTACTTTTTTTACCGGACATCCCCAATTAATATCTATAAAATCAGGGCGTTGCTCTTCCGCAACTTGGGCAGCTTTTACTAATGAGGTTTCATCGTGCCCAAAAATTTGAATGCCAAAAGGTCGCTCTGTTTCATCGAAAGCCATTTTATCAAAACTTTTTTGCACATCGCGGATAAGCGCTTCGGAAGATACAAACTCCGACACCAAAACATCAGCACCTAAGGTTTTACAAATACGCCGGAACGCAGCATCGGTAATCTCCTCCATTGGCGCTAAAAAAAGAGTATTAGGGTTTGTCTCTAAATAGTTTGAAAAAAAATTCATGGCAGATTAATTTTCTCTACCCGTTTTGCATGACGCCCGCCTTCAAAAGGTGTTTCAAAAAAAGCAGTAATGATTTCAATAGCTTCTATTTGCGAGATAAAGCGCGCGGGGAGCACCAAAATATTGGCATCATTATGCGAGCGCGCCAAACAGGCAATCGTTCTGTTCCAACACAATGCCGCTCTCACATTAGGATGCTTGTTTGCCGTCATTTGCATGCCGTTGCCCGAACCGCAAATGAGCATTCCTTTCTCCGTAGGATATTCCGAAATGTAGGCTGCCAACGGGTGTGCAAAATCCGGATAATCTACACTTTCCGATGAATAACAACCTCCGTCTTCCCAATTAAAATCGGTGAGGTTGGAAATGATAAATTGTTTGAGGTCGAAACCTGCGTGGTCGGATGCGATGGGAATATTCATGATATTTGATTTTGATATAAACTACCCCGTCTCGCTTCGCGAGACACCCCTTCAAAATTTGAAGGGGATTTTCTTCCTTCTTCTTTCTCCCTTCTCCTTATCGTAATGTTGCACTACACTCCCGCTCAAATGCACTCACCAATTTATCCATAATCTTGTTAATCTCCTCGTCGGTCATTGTTTTTTCGGGATGTTGCAGCACAAAATTCAAAGCGTACTGTTTTTTGCCTTCCGGAAGTTTGTCGCCCTCGTAAACATCAAATAATGATACTCTTTTAATAAATCGAGAGCCGAATTTTGTTGCGATGTTCTCTAATTGTTGGTAAGTTACGTTTTTATCTACCACTAATGCCAAATCTCTTTTCACAGCCGGAGTGGCAGCAATGGGCGTATATAAAGTTTTGTGTTTCAAATATTCGGCAAAAAGTAGTACTATATCTATTTCAGCATAATATACCGGTTTTTTGATGTCGAAATATTTTAAAGTTTTGGGGTGAATTTGGGCGATTTTTGCAATCGGTTGTTCGTTATTAATATACGATAATACATCAATGAATGTTATTGTATTTTCATTTTGTAGGGGTATGGCGTGCCATGCCTCCACCCCGGATTTACGCAATACATTCTCAACAAAATTTTTCAAAAAGAAAATATCCAAATCCTTAGGTTGTTCTATCCAATTTTCCTCGTGCGTTTTTCCTGTTACAAACAAAGATAGTTTTTCTTTTTCGGAATAACGTTGCAACACATCTGTAGTTTCTTTGTTAACAAGATGATACGTTTTTCCAAATTCAAAAAATTTGAGATTGTTGTTTTTGTTATTGAGATTTCGGGCAATGGTTTCCAAACCTGAAAAAAGCAAGGTTTGGCGCATGGCATTCAATTCGCTGCTCAGCGGGTTTACTAAATCAACACGCTCGTTTTCATCAATATAATCAAAAATGGAAGTATACTCTCCCTTGGAAAGGGAATTGTTCATCATTTCAAAGAAACCGTTATCTGCCAAGTAAATAGAGATTATTTTTTGCAGTTTTTGAAGTGTCGGTTCCGGTTTGCTGTGTTGGAAATATCGAATCTCATCAGGCATTTCAATATTGTTGTATCCGTAAATACGTAATACCTCTTCAATCAAGTCAATAGGTCGTATAACATCGTGTTTATTGGGGGGTATGATAACGGATAGTTTACTTTCGCCTATAGAAGTATTTTCAAATCCAAGATTGAGGAGGATGGTAGAAATAACTTGCATGTCAATACTTTGACCTGTTAATTTTGCAACTTCGTCTACAGAAAGAGAAATTGTAAGCGGCTCAATCACAGTGGGGTACTCATCTATCACCTCTGAAGCCACTATGGCATTTGCCAATTCTACCAATAATTGTGTAGCTCTTTGAACAGCGTAAACGGTTATATTTACATCGCACCCTCGCTCAAAACGGAAAGCTGCATCTGTTTTCAATCCATGTCTTTTCGATGTTTTGCGTACGAAAACAGGATTAAAGTAAGCGCTTTCCAAGAACACATTTTTAGTTTCTTCCGTAATTCCGGAATCCTTTCCGCCATAAACGCCGGCAATGCACATGCCCTTTTCTGTATCACAAATCATTAAATCTTCTTCGTGCAGTTTTATTTCTTTATCGTCCAATGTTTTAAAAATAGTATCTTTGGGTAACATTTTGATAATTACTTTTCTTCCTTCAATTTTATCGGAATCAAAAGCATGCAGCGGGTGTCCGGTTTCAAGCATCACAAACTGTGTAATATCTACTACGTTATTCACCGGGCGTACACCTACAGAAAGCAATCTGTTTTTGAGCCATTCGGGCGATTCTTTTACCGTTACATCTTCCAAACATATTCCTGTGTATCTTGGAGATGCAATTTTATTTTCGATAATAATGGCAATAGCCGGCTTTCGTTTACTTGGAATGAAATCGCCGATAAATGGCAGGTGCGGTTTTGAACAAGGAATATTATTTTGTTTTAACGCGGCGTAAAGGTCTCTTGCCACGCCAATATGCGAAATCGCATCGCTGCGGTTGGGCGTTATTCCGATTTCAAAGATATAATCTGCCTCTATTTTAAAGTATTCTGAGGCAGGTTGTCCAATTTGAGCCTCTTCATTCAATTCCATAATTCCCTCATGGCTGTCGCCTAAGTGCATCTCTTTTTCAGAGCAAATCATTCCTTCGGAAGCCGCACCTCTGATTTTCGATTTTTTGATGGTAAACGACTCATCGCCGGCATGCAACACCGTGCCAATGGTGGCTACCGCTACTTTCAGCCCGGCACGCACATTTGAAGCGCCGCAAACGATGTTCAGCGGAGTTTCTGCACCAATATTTACCGTGGTGACATGCAAATGATCCGAATCGGGATGGGCTTCGCAAGTAAGCACCTCGCCAATAATGATGCCGCGTAACCCGCCTTTTATCGCTTCAAATTTTTCAATAGATTCTACTTCTAATCCACAATTAGTTAGATAATTACCTGTTTCTTCCGGAGATAAATCGAAATTAATGTATTGTTTGAGCCAGTTGAATGAAATTTTCATTAGTACGTTTTTAATTTAGAACTTGCAAAAATAGAAAATATGGGTTTACAATTATTCCTGTTTGTATTATAAGAACCTTCTTCTCACCAAATCGCAAAGCGAAAGATAGGTCGAAGAGGTTGTGTCCCAAAGATATTGATGTTTTAACTCTTCCATTAAATTAAAAGCAACATCAATATTTTCGCATTCATTGAGTTTTTGAATAGCATTGCTGAAATCCACGCCGCTGTTGTGAAATAACTCACGAATAAAACTAAATTTCTCATTTATGGCAATGGCTTTGGTTAAATCGGGAATAACAGATTGTTGGAATTTTGCTCCCAAAGAGTTGTCGTCTTTTTTTTCTGTTAATAAATCGTTCAACGATTTTTTTTCGGATTTGGGAATTATGGTTTCTTCGGATAACAAAGTGGGTTGGGCGTCGGGGATGAATTCTAAGATGTCATCATGGAGAGGTTCTGCTGAGGTAGTGGAGGTTTCAAGGATTTCAGGGACTTTAATGACTTCAACGACTTGTTGAGGTCGTTTTCCGATTTCTTCAAGCTCTTCTTGTGGTTGCTCCTCTTCCGGTAGCTCTAATTGCAGGACGGATTCTACCTTTTCTTTAATTTCCGGGACTTCTTCAAATATCTCTTCTTCAACTATTTCTTCAACTTTCTCCTCCTCTACTACTTCTTCTATTCCTCCTTCCATTATTTCTTCCTCTATTATTTCTTCAATTATCTCTGCTGTGGGCAGAGGATTTTCTGTTTCCTCTGTGGGCAGAAGATTTTCTGCCCCTACGGGTTGCTGCTCACCGCTCACCTCACACCGCTCACCTCGTACCTCATACCTCATACCGCATTCCTGAAACAACTGCTCCACTCTACTTTCCACACTTTCTTCTTTTGCCGGAACATTAAGAAAAATCATATATGCCGCTCGGAGATTGTGCAGGATAATATCTTTTTCGATGGGAGAATAAGTATCTAATGCATTTATTTGCTGTAAACTTTCAATAATTTTTTGAATAACTCCGGTTGGTTTTTCCATGATATAATGTTTTTAGAAAGATAAATTCAATTAGGGTTGAGGGATATTTTCTTCTTTTTTAGAAATAAAGAATTTTTTATTCCAAATAATGATGGCAATAATGCCAAGGGTAACACAGCTATCTGCCACATTAAAAATGGCAGGAAAAAAGTAGCTTCCTCCCCAAAGCGGAAACCAATCGGGGATCATAAAAAGTTTGAAATAGAACATGTCCACCACATGTCCGTAAAGGAACGGGGCATAATTCCAAATGATTCCGTAAAACATGCTGTCTATGATATTTCCAAGTGCACCTGCTATAACTAAAGATAGAATAACAACGACAGTCCAATCGGCTTGTTTTTTTTTAATGAGCGCAAACAAGTAGTATATTAAGAATCCCACAACGCCTATCCGTACCAGCGAAAGCAAAAGCTTGCCAATACCTGCACCGAAACTGAGTCCAAATGCCATGCCCTCATTTTCAACGAAGTAGATGTAGAACCAATTTCCCAATACAGGAGACGCTTCTCCTATGGACATGGTCGTTTTTACCCAAATTTTAACAATTTGGTCTATCGCTACAAAAAAGAAGATAATAAGTAAAGCTACACTACTTTTTTTCATTTACTTTGGCATCAAATGAAAGGGTGGCATGCGGTACGCACCGCAAGCGTTCTTTTTGAATGAGTTTACCGGTAGCGCGGCAAATTCCGTAGGTTTTATTTTCAATACGCACTAAAGCAGCTTCCAAGTTTTTGATATATTTATCCAAACGATTTGCCAAACGGCTATTTTCTTCTTTAGACAATACTTGATTGCCTTCTTCTAAAATCTTGAAAGTAGGCGAAGTATCGGTAGTGTCATTCCCCGTATTACTGTAAGCCTCTAAATAGATTTCCATTCCTTTTTTAGCTTCTGCAATTTTTTCTTCGATGAGCGTCTTAAACTCCTGGAGTTCCTCATCGGAATACCTAACAATATTATCTATATTCATCTTAATTTTTATTTAGTCTGCAAAAATAGAAAAAATTTCGTTCGTAGTCTTGAACCGGGATTTTATTAAGATGAATAATATGAACAAGATTTTTCGGATAAAATTTCATCTTGTTAATTTTGATAATCTTGTGGAAACCATGGTTCAGGCATTCAAAAAAATGTGTACTTTTGCGCTTCTTTTCTAAAAAAGATAAGTTTTTGATTTAAAAATATTTTAAACCATTTTTCTATGAATATTACACCTGAAAAATCAACCGGAAATGTACAACAATTGTGTATCGAAGTCAACAAAGCAGATTATGCAGAAAGTGTAGAAAATGCCTTGAAAAAATACAGAAAAACGGCGCAAATTCCCGGATTTCGCGTAGGAAATGCTCCTATGGGATTGATTAAGAGGAATTACGAAAAACCGTTAATCGCCGATGAGGTCAATAAATTAGCCAGCGACAATCTATACGGCTATCTTGAAAAAAATAATATCAACATTATGTTTGAACCAATGTTGATCGAAGAAAAATCAACTGTTGATTTTGATAATCAGGAAGATTTTGTTTTTACATTTGAATTTGCGCTGCAACCCGAGTTTGAGTTAGACTTCGCAGCATTGCCATTGATGAAAGCGTTTAAAATTGAAGCCAATAAAGAGGAGGTCGAAGATTATATGAATCAGGTTAGAAGACGCCACGGCGATTATATTAACCCTGAAGTAGTTGAAGATGACGATTATGTATCGGTAAAATGGGGCGAAGAAGAGAACGGATTTTTCTTTATAAAAGATTTAACAGAAAAAGGAAAAAAAATGTTCATCGGTAAAAAAGTAGAAGATACCGTAAATGTTGTTTTTAATGAACTATTTATCTCAAAAGAAAATCTTAAAAAGTTCTTAAAAAAAGAAGATGGTAATTTTGATGAAAGCAACCTCGGTAGCGCTGAGCTGAAAATTGTTTCCATCGGTCGCGTGAATTTAGCTGAAATGAACGAGGAGTTTTTCAAAAAAGCATTTCCGGACGGCTCAATTAATTCAGTAAAAGAATTTGAAAAAATTGCAGCGCAACAAATTGAAGCACAATGGAAGCAAGAAACCGATAGAAAGTTCATGAATGATGCTATCCTGTTGATTATGCAAAATGTTACTATGGAGTTGCCTGAAGATTTCATCAAACGTTTCATTCTTAGAAATAATGCTGAAATTACCGAAGAACAGTTAGCTCAAGAGTGGAACAAATATCTCGAGTCGTTTAAATGGCAACTGATAGAAAGCAAATTAGGAAAAGATGAGAATGTTGAAGTTACGATAGATGAGATTAAAAACCATATCCGCAACTTCTATTATCAAAACTATTTCATGCAATTTAATTTGGCGGACGTGGAAGAGCGCTTAAATCAGTTGGTAGAAGAAGCCGTGAAAGATAAAAAACAAGTGAAACAGTTGTACGACCAATTATTTGATCATAAAATGATGCAGCTGCTTCAATCGAAAATGAATATAGAAGAACTCACCGGAGATTTCAATCAGTTTGTGGCGTTTATGACGGGGAAAGAAGTAGAAGGGAAAAAGCAGAAGGCGGACAAGAAGGAGAAAGGAGAAGAGAAAAAGGAGAAGGGAGAAAAACCCTTAGTAACGGAAAGCGCAGAAGCAGAGGAAAAACCCAAAAAGACAAGACGTTCGCCAACGAAGAAGAAAACGGAATAATTGAATGAGATCCCTCGCTCTGCTCGGAATGACATCAACCTCTTTTTTTAGAAGCCTCGTGTCATTCCGAGCGAAGCGAGGAATCTCGAACCTATAAACCATTAAACCTATAAACCACATGAAAAACGAATTTCAAAAATACGCCGTAAAACACCACGGCATAAGCAGCTTAAGATTAGAGCAATATCAGTCTATTGCTAAAAATTATTTAACGCCGAATATTATTGAAGAACGCCAGATGAACATTGCCGTAATGGATGTTTTTTCAAGATTAATGAAAGATCGCATCATCTTTTTAGGCGTTCCTATTTACGATGATGTGGCGAATATTATTCAAGCGCAGTTGTTGTTTTTAGAGTCGCAAAATGCAGAGCAAGACATTCAAATTTACATTAACTCTCCGGGCGGCAGTGTATATGCCGGCTTGGGCATTTATGATACCATTCAATATTTAAAGCCTGATATTCATACCATTTGCACAGGCATTGCAGCGTCTATGGCAGCAGTGTTATTGTGTGCCGGCGCAAAAGGAAAACGTTTTGCCTTACCCCATTCCCGCATCATGATTCACCAACCGATGGGTGGCACCCAAGGCCAAGCATCCGATATTGAAATTGAAGCCCGCGAAATTCAAAAACTCAAGAAAGAGCTGTACGAAATCATTGCGCAACACAGCGGCAAAACCTACGAAGAAGTATGGAAAGACAGTGACCGCGATTATTGGATGATTGCTGCCGAAGCGAAGGAGTATGGGATGATTGATGAGGTGTTGGTAAGACGATAAAAAGAAATAAAACACAATGGAAATTTCAACGAAATACGATCCTAAAGAGATTGAAAATAAATGGTATACATTTTGGGAAGAACATCAATTTTTTGCTTCTACTCCCGATGAACGCCCGCCTTATACTATTGTGATTCCGCCGCCGAATGTAACCGGCGTATTGCACATGGGACACATGTTGAACAACACTATTCAGGATGTGTTGATTCGCCGTGCGCGCATGTTGGGTTTCAATGCGTTGTGGGTACCCGGCACCGATCACGCCTCAATTGCTACCGAAGCGAAAGTAGTGGCGTTGTTAAAAGAAAAAGGAATTGATAAAAACTCACTTACACGCGAGCAGTTTTTGGAACATGCGTGGGAATGGAAAGAAAAACATGGCGGCATTATTTTGCAACAACTCAGAAAATTGGGCGCTTCGTGCGACTGGAACCGCACCAAATTTACTATGGATGAAGATTTATCCGAATCGGTGGTAGATGTGTTTATTGATTTGTACGAAAAAGGTAAAATTTACCGCGGCGTACGCATGGTAAATTGGGATCCGAAGGCATTAACCGCCGTTTCCGATGAAGAGGTAATCTACCAAGAAGTGCAATCGAAACTGTATCATATTCGCTATAAAATTGAAGGCACTGAAAATGAGTATGTAACCATTGCTACCACACGTCCGGAAACCATTTTGGGCGATGTTGCCGTGTGTATGCATCCGGAAGATGAACGTTTTCAACATTTAAAAGGCAAACGCTGTTTGGTACCGTTAGTAAATCGCTCTATTCCTTTAATTTTTGATGAATATGTAGAGCGCGAATTTGGTACCGGTGCATTGAAAATTACTCCTGCGCACGATATCAACGACTATCATATCGGAATTACGCATAAATTGCCTTCCATCAATGTTTTTAATGATAATGGAACGTTGAATGAAAATGCGGAAATTTTGATTGGAGTGGATAGGTTTGAAGCACGTAAGCAAATTATTCCTTTGTTGGAAGCTGCCGGGAATTTGGTAAAAATTGAAGATTACGTAAATAAAGTGGGTTTTTCGGAGCGTACCAATGAAGTGATTGAACCGAAGTTATCGCTACAATGGTTCTGCGAAATGACAGCAATGGCAAAACCGGCATTAGATGTGGTAATGAACGATACCATTCGTTTTTTCCCTGAAAAATTGAAAAATACCTACTCGCATTGGATGGAAAATGTGAAAGATTGGTGCATCAGTCGCCAATTATGGTGGGGGCATCGCATTCCCGCCTATTACCTTCCTAATAGCGAGGTTATTGTGGCAAAAACCAAAGAAGCCGCTTACGAAAAAGCTGTCTCGCTTTTTGGCGCCCAGTTTTCAATAGACGATTTGAAGCAAGACGAAGATGTAATGGACACATGGTTTTCTTCCTGGTTGTGGCCACTTTCGGTATTCGATGGCATACGTTACCCTGATAATAAAGACATTAAATATTATTATCCAACAGCAGTATTGGTAACCGCTCCCGAAATTATTTTCTTTTGGGTGGCGCGTATGATCATGGCAGGTTTAGAGTGGCATCACGAAATTCCATTCCGCGATGTGTATTTTACGGGCATTGTGCGCGATAAACTACGCCGCAAAATGTCAAAATCGCTTGGGAACTCCCCCGATCCGATTGAGTTGATGGAAAAGTACGGCGCTGATGGCGTGCGCGTAGGCATGTTGTTCAGTTCGCCCGCCGGAAACGATCTTATGTTTGACGAAGCACTATGCGAACAAGGAAGAAATTTCAGCAATAAAATTTGGAATGCTTTCCGCTTGGTAAAAGGCTGGGAAGTAGACACAGACACTCCTCAACCGGAACACACTAAAATTGCCATTGAGTGGTTTGCCAATCGTTTAAACGAGGTTACACACCGTTTAGAAGACGATTTTACCAAATATCGTCTCAGCGATGCATTAATTAACATCTACAAATTAGTTTGGGACGACTTCTGTTCCATCTTCTTAGAAATCGTTAAACCGGCATACCAACAGCCGATTGATGCAAAATCATTAGCAGAAATAACAGATATCTTCGACCAGCTACTGCGTCTTTTACACCCATTTATGCCGTTTATTACGGAAGAGTTGTGGCAAATGTTAATTCCGCATGCGGAAAAGGAATCGATTATGTTTGCGTCTATGCCGAAATTTGAAAATACGCCTAACGAAACATTATTAACCAAATTTGAAAATACATTAAAAATTGTAGAACAAATTCGCCGCATCCGCGCAGAAAAGAACATCGCGCAAAAAGTGGAATTGACTCTGTATGTAATAGCAAATGAGCTAGAAACAGAAGAGGATTTTACACATATAACATCTCTTGGTAATGCGGATTTTTCATCTCACAATCTTATTGTCAAATACAGCTATAAATCCGTTATTAAAAAACTCTGCAACTTAGGAAGTATAATTGACACTACAACCGAAAAGCCGGCAGGTACAGTATCATTCATCGAAAACAACATAGAATACTGTATCCCATTAACAGATACAATTAATGTTGAAGAGGAACTAAAAAAACTGCAAGAAGAACTAAAGTATACAGAAGGTTTTTTGCAATCAGTAGTAAAAAAACTGTCAAATGAAAAATTTGTGGCAGGCGCACCGGAGCAAGTAGTGGCAAGCGAGCGCAAAAAGCAATCGGATGCTAAGACTAAGATTGTGATGTTGAAGGAGCAGATGGCTAATTTGGCGTAAATTTAACCGGAAGCTGATAAAAAGTACGCACCGGTTTTCCCATATGTTTTCCCGGTTTCCACTTGGGGAGCAATTTTATAACACGAATGGCTTCTGCATCTAGATAGGGATTAACACCAACCAATATCTTCACATTACTAAAACTCCCATCTTCTTCTATTATAAATTCTACAAATACCTGAGCCGGAATACCACTTCCTTTTGTACCTTTCGGCATATCAGGATAAACTGTATTATCTTGAATAAACTTAGACATTGCTTTAAAACCTTCTATCGGTTCGGGTGCCTCGTGCGTATAGCGCATGGGAGGTTTCAGCTCTTTTTCTTTTTTTGAAGTTTCATCCTCTACGGCTTCTACAGGATTAGATAAGGTTAACGTATCTTTAGAAATTTGATTTTCTTGCGCTTTGATATTGCAATGAAGCATAAAAAGAAATAGAAAAAAAGGGGATAGCAATACTGTTTTCATAATATTATGGTTAGAAATAATGCTGCAAAGATAAATTTTTTGTTATTCGATTGTAATCTCTCAGTGGCTCTCTGTGCCTCCTCTGTGTAACTCTGTGAAATAATAATTCTCATTACACGGAGAACCACAGAGGAGGCACAGAGAACCACAGAGATTAATTTATTGCGAATCGGACAGGTATTTGGTAAAAAGTACGCACCGGTTTTCCCATTTGCTTACCCGGTTTCCACTTGGGCATTATTCTAACTACACGCAATGCCTCCGCATCAAGTTCCGGATCAGCACCCTTAAGTACTTTTGCGTTACTGATGCTTCCGTCTTTTTCTACCACAAACTCAATAAATACTTGACCGGAAATTCCACTATTACGAGCAGCTTCCGGATACTTTAGATTATCTGCAAGAAATTTGTACATAGCGTCAAAACCTCCAATAGGCTCGGGCATCTCTTCCGTAAAACGTACAGGTTCTTCCGTCTTTTTTACATTAATTTTCTGAACGTTATCTTCTCCTTGTATAATGTCTACCTCATAAGTAACCTCTTCATTTGATTCGGATGGCATGTTTTCGAGCGTTATCGCATATTCGATAGTTTGCTCTGTTTTGGGTTTGCAATTAAGCATAAGTAGAAGTGCAATAAAGGGCAACACAAACAGCACTCTGGCAATTGCCCATTTTGAATAATGATTGTTTTTTAACATTTTGAAACGATTTTTGGTTAATAAATAATTGAAATGATGGCCTAACATCCACTCATTTTGTAAAGTGAGCTGACGAAGCAACAAGTTGAGATAGGCGCCTTGCTCAATACCTTGTTGCAACACACGATGATCTGCCAAATATTCATGTATCACTTGTAATGATCGTTTATATAGTAATATGATAGGATTGAACCATAGCACAATACCCACCAACTCTACGAAAATTAAATCCCACGAATGACGTTGCCGCACATGAATCTGTTCATGCAAAATAATTCGCTCATTATCTTCTTGATTATAAGCATTCGAATTGATAAATATGTAGTTGAAGAATGAAAAAGGGACAATATTTTCATCATATTCTACAAAAATGGATTTTCCTTTCCTATTTTTATTGGATTTAATAATTAATAGACTGATTTTAATTATCTTGATAATAAACAGAATGGTAAAAACAAGAACCCCCGAGATATAAATTCCCCAAAATAGTTTTGAAAAACTCCACCAAGATGCCGTTTGAGCAGAAACTGTAAATTCAGGTAGTTGAATGTAGGTAATAAATTCCGATAAATTAGAAACAGGCTTTGTTCCTAAAACGGGCATAGCAACAGAAAATCGAACCAACGGAATGAGTAATGAAGCCATTAACGCGCCCAATAAGTAAAACCTGTTGAATTGATGAAAAGATTCTTTACGCAGGAAGAAGTAATATATAGCGTAAAAAATAATGCTTGAAATTGTTGCAATAAAAAAATAGTTTTCCATATTATTCATTTATTATTTTTTTTAATTCCTCCAAATCATTCAACGTCAAATTCTTTCCATCTACAAAAGCAGATACTAAATTGCGAAACGAATTATTAAAATAATTTTTCACCACGCCGGATAAAATCTTCTTGGAATATTCTTCCTTGGAAATAAGTGGATAATACCGGTGCGCCTTTCCAAAAGTTTCGTGGGCAACAAATCCTTTTTTTTCTAAAATACGCACAACGGTTAATGCCGTATTGTATGCGGGTTTCGGCTCCGGAATAGCTAGCATAATATCATTGGCAAATCCTTTTCCGATTTGCCAAATTACCTGCATAATCTCCTCTTCTAACTTGGTTAGTTCTTTCATATTAGTTTATCTATTGCTTTTCGGCGGCAAAGATAAACTAATTTTTTAATTATATAACTAAAGTTTTAGTTTAAATAACTTTTCTTGTAATTTCTCTGTGGCTCTCTGTGTCTCCTCTGTGTAACTCTGTGAAATAAGAGTTTTTTATTACACGGAGAACCACAGAGGAGACACAGAGAACCACAGAGAGTTCTTAATAAGCAAATGCACCGCCGGCTATAGTCGCTATGGCAATGATCGGAACTACAGTAAGGCTTAACACAATCACAACAATCGTCATAATTCCTGTAAATTTCCAATAGCTTTTCATGTTTTTAAAAGCTTCTTCCAGCTCCAGTGTATTATTGATTTCTACAGCATTGACTGCTTTTTGTGAAAAGCGATACAAATAACGCGCAGGGATAAATATTACAATAGCCAGCGCGAGATAAATCCAACCTATAAAAGAAATAGAAATAGGCAAATAAGCTGACATAGCCGATCCTGCAACAATGATAATCAAAGCACTAAGAGCCATAAAACCCACAACAATAAATTGTAATATTGCCATGAATTTACTCCATGGGGCTGTGTTTCTTAAGTAAATTTTTGAATTTTCAGTTACTTCTAAAGCAACTGATTTTTGTTCTAAATTGTTAAAATTTTCCATAATTATAAATTTTGTGAATAATGCAGCAAAAATAAAAAAATTACGGAGCCGGAATCGCAGGTTTGCTGCCATCGCGATAGGCACGGTAATGCGGCGACATAAGCTCAATTCCTGCATCGCGGAAAATATCCTGTATGTTTTGACGTAAAGCAGAATAAATTTGCGGCATTTTGTCCGCATCAATCACATACACATTTAGTTGATATTCCACGTAAAAGTCATCAAGTGCTGTTTGAAGAATGAAAGGTTTGGGATCTTCCAACACATCGGGAGTTTGCTTAGCCACGTTAAGGAGCAGTTCGTGCACTTTTCGCCACGGAATATCGTAACCAACAGTAATCGTAGTGTGCAAAATAAGCTTATACATACGTGCTGATTCCGAATAGTTGAACGTTTGTGCCGCCATGATACCGGAATTAGGAATGGTAACTTCCTCGTTTTTGGGCGTGCGCACGCGGATTACAAAAGGTGTTTTTTCTACTACATTACCCACTACATCATTAATTTTAATACGGTCACCTATTTGAAACGGGCGCATGTAAGTAAGCACCAATCCCGACATTATATTGTTGATTACGGAGGTTGAGCCTAATGAGATAATAACTCCAATGAATACTGACACCCCTTGAAATATCGGAGAATTTGAACCGGGGAGGTTAGGAAAAATCAAAATGAACATAAATGCGTAAAGTAAAACCCTGATAATATTAAATGTTGGGCGCCCCCAGTCAGGATAAAAGCCTTTGATTTTGATTCGTTCTTGAGTAATTCCTTCTGCCACAAGGTGTAGTCCTTTTATGATATATCTGAAAATATAAACAATCAAAATAATCTTTATCAAGTTTGGAATATAGTTCACAATGCTAAAAAACATAGCTTTTAAGGGTGTTGCGACATAACCGATTAAAATGGTTGCAAAATTGCGAGTGGCAGGAAAAATGCTGAAAATTATCGGAAGCGACAGATACAACATTAAGATGATAATAGCATAGCGTAATATTCTGATAAGGAAGTGGATAAAGTTCATTGTTTTTTCTTCATTCAGCACAACAAACGATTTAAAACGTATTGTTTTTATCACATTCCCTTTCAGTTTATCAATTCTAAAAGAAATTTTTCGGAAAGCAAAATTGATGATTTTAATTATGAAATATTGCGCTCCAACAATAAGCACTACTAAAAATGCTCTCCACAAGATGTTTAGCCAATATGTATTTTTTTGGTGTTGTATGATAGCGTTTTTTATTATTTCCTCGTAATCGTGAGCTAAAGTCAATTGTGTTTTTCCCATGAGTTGTGCATCGCCTTCAGTAATTGTCATGATAATGAAATCGTTATAGGCAATGCAAGCTAAGCCGCCATCGACAAATACGCTCATTGAATCGGGTTGAATTCTTCCAAACTCTTTATTAAAATTTCGTATTCTATCGGTTATCGCCTTAGCGCGTTCTTTTGCGGTAAAGGAGCCCACATGGGTGCGAATATAAAACAATGTGTCGTGGAAAGGGGCTATAGGCACTGGATCATACACTTTTCTTAAAGAGATGGAATGTTTGGCGTGCTCTGCGGGTAGTGAGTCGTTTTGTCCATACACTGTTGTGCTTAGCAGCGAAGTGATGCTGAATAGCAATATTAACTTAATGATACATAGTTTGTTCATAAATTTGCGGTTGTAAATTAAAATGAACGCAAAGATAATTTTATTTATTATCAGTGCAAATCTGTGTTATCCGTGTCATCTGTGTTCTTTTAAAAGTCCTCCAACAGAAACATGAGTCTACCGCCCCAACAAAAACACCGTAGGCTGCTTATGCAAATCTAACTTTTGCGCTTTCCATTTCTTCACCGTCATCGTTTTTATCATTTGATTTTCAGCCGTAACATTAACGCCCAAACACAACCGCACAGCCGGATCACAAACGGCAAGTATAGATTTGAGTACATGGTTATTGCGATACGGCGTTTCAATAAAAATCTGCGTTTGATTGCTCTTTTTTATTAATGATTCTAAAAAATGCAACTGCCGCTCTCTGTCGGGTTGCTCTCGAGGCAAATAGCCGTTAAAGGCAAATGATTGTCCGTTTAACCCTGATGCCATAAGCGTCAACAATATTGAACTGGGACCGATAAGAGGAATAACCTCAACACCAAGCTGCTGTGCACGAGAAACTATGATGTTTCCTGGATCGGCTACACAAGGCGTACCTGCATCTGAAATAAGTCCCAAATTCTTCCCCTCTACTAAAGGTTGAAGCAAGGTTTCAGTTTCAGTGCCTTTGGTATGTTCGTTTAAAGTAGAAAATTGCAAACTTTCCATCGGCTTTTTCATGCCCAATTTCTTCACAAAGCGCCTGCCTGTGCGCAAATCTTCCACAATAAAATGATCAATTTCCTGAATAATTTCCGAATTATATGTAGGAAAGATTTTAGCAAAATCACATTCCGCCAAAGGCGAAGGAATTAAATAAAGAGTCCCGAGTTTCATCTGTTTAAATTTCAGCGCAAAAGAATAAAAAAATACTTTTGCCGAAATTTTTTACGCATGTTTACAAAAATTGCCGTTATCGGCACCGGAAATATCGGAACTTGGTTATTTGAAACGCTTCAAACTCAAAGCCATTTATCAGTACTTTCTATTTCAAGCAGAAAAATCGAAACATTGCCAAAAAACTTCGATTTATACATTTTTGCTTTAAAAGATGATATTTACGAGATCGTTTTACAAAAAATACCGTTCAAAATGCCGCATGCGGTTCATACTTCCGGCTCGCTGTCGCAAAATATTTTAGCTCCCTTTGCGAACAAGTTTGGGGTTGTTTATCCGTATCAGACAATTTCGCAGAAAGTGGAAGGCGCGAAAGTAGAAAGCACGAAAGCAGAAGGAAGAATGGAGGCGGAAGAAAAATCCCCTTCAAATTTTGAAGGGGTGTCTCGCGAAGCGAGACGGGGTAGTTTTTATGAGGTGCCGATTTGTATAGAAGGTTCCGATTCGGTTTTCGAAAACGCACTTTTCCAATGGGCAACTTCACTATTTAATATTGTTTATAAAGTAGCTGAGAATCAACGCTTCGCCATGCATTTGGCTGCCGTGTTTGCCAATAATTTTACCAATGCAATGTATAACGTTGCCTATCATATTTTTAAAGAAAATAATTTAGATTGGTCGCTCATTTTTCCATTATTAGAAAATACGTTGGAAAAAGCCAAACACAATGCACCGCACTTGGTTCAAACAGGTCCGGCAGTGCGCAACGATGTGTCAATCATGGAGAAGCACTGTAACGCTTTGAAGGATGAGGAGTTGAAAGCGTTATACCGGCTTGCTTCAAAAATTATCTTGAACCGGGATTCTCATAAAATCAAGGTTCAAGAGCTTTGATTTTCGCCTCCATCTCATCATACTTTGGCGATTGTAATCTTGCGTAAATAGAACGTAACGTGTACATTACATTAATATCTTGCGGTTCGGTTTGATGCACACGTTCAAAATAATTTTGTGCTTCCAACAAATAATTTTCAGATTTCGTTTTGTAAATCATCGCATTACTTTTATCGCCTTTTATCTCTAAATCATTGGCTTTTTGAAAGTTCTCTTCAGAAAGATAGTACGCAGAAACGCCCAGATTATAAAAAACGACAAAGTTATTGGGTGTCATTTGGTTGGCTTTTTTCAATAAATCGTAAGCTTTAGCATAATCTGAATCTAAAATATAAAAGTTGGCTACGTTTACCAACAAGTCTGCATTTTCAAATACAGTAATGGGAATATTTTCCATTAATTCATGTGCAGATGTTTTGTCTTCAATAAAATAAAAATAATCAATTTCAGCCACATAAAGCGCAGGATTTCCGGGTAGCGCTTTCTTTCCGGCACCCAATATCTCTTTTATTTTTGCATGATTGTTCTCTTTTTTGTAGCTTTCAATGAGACGAAGATACACATTCACATTAGTTGAGCCGTCGGCGATTGCTTTATTATAATATGTAGTGGCGTTTTCAACATCGCCCAGCATTTCTAAAGCATAGGCATAGTAGTAATAAAGTTCTCCGTGCAACGGAAATTGCGGAGGTTTTACCAACTCATAGCTGGTTACAGCCTTTTTTAGAATACGTCTTGCTGCTTCATGGTTTCCGGCAATCAACTCATCAACACCATAAATCAAAAGCAGTGCGTATAATTTTGCCAATCCTTCGTCGGGAGGCAACATATTGTAAGCCTCTACATTTTTGCTCAGCTGTTTAGCTCTGACGAAAGCGTCGAAAGACTGCTCTGCGGCATCGGGAAAAAGAGCGTAGTAAGCGGCATCTTCTCTTTTGCTTTCATATTCCTGATTAGCTAAATAAAAGTAAATGTTTGCTTTATATAGCCATGTTTGCGCCCTTTGCGCCAGTTTTTCATCTAGAATGCACAAGTCAATAACCTCTTTCGCTTTCACAAAATCTTTGTCGGAAAATAGATTATACGCTCTTTGGTTCGTGGCTTTTTGCGCCGACAGTGAGAAGCCGAACGTTAAGCAGATTAAAAAGGAAAGAATAATTTTTTTCATAGAGGTTTGTTTTTAATTTTTGCGCCTGAAATAAGCCCCGAAGTTGCACAACGGCAGGTTACTACATCCTGAATGTTGATTCTGTCATCCGGGCAAAGGAGCGTGCAAAAGTATAAATTAAAATTGTTTCTTGGAAGATCTAGCTTTTTTATTAGGACAAAAAAACTATTTAAGCTTCATTTTTTCATATACAAATAAAAAACACCTATTTTTGCAGCCGATTTACGTTTGATTTTCTATACTATTCATCTCTTAATACTTACACACTACTCCGTAAATCAGCGTTCTTTGTTTCTTAAAAAATAAAGCATTTATGCTTTATTTCTTGCAGTTGAATTCTTCTACAAATTCAATTTGAATCTTTCAATAAATTCAAACCTACAAGCATCTGGAGTTTCCGGTTGCCCAAATAACCAAGAGTAAAGTAGTAAATGTTCACTTAATACGTGGACTTTACTTATTTGGTTATTTGGTAGTAGAAGACCTCAACTGCAGATAAAAAAAGTACCACGTTTTTTTATTCTCAAAAATCAACTACAATTAAACCTTAAAATAAACCCATTACTAACAAATGTCCGCACAGGAGCGGACGTAAAGCAAAAATTTTATGATGAGAAAAATTATTCTTTTACTATGGTTCGCCATCCCATTCTTTTGTATGGCACAAAGTCTGCGCATTGATTACGATTACGACGCTTCGGGAAATCGTAAGAGTCGTAAAACAATTGACTTGACTCCGCTACTTGCGCCACCTGCGCCGCCGCAAGATTCAACATTTACAGACTTTCCTGTTTCTACAGAGTCTGAGTACGCAATGTTATTAACAGACTTTTCCATTCCAGAAGAATCAGAATACGCAACGTTCTTAAATTCGCAAGAAGAAACATCGCCTTTCCCTTTTTTCGTGGAAACTCTTGATCAGGTAAAAATTAAAATTTACCCTAATCCAACAACTGAGAAAGTAACTTTAGAGATTAGTGGCTGGGGGGATTTGCAAACAGGAGTATTTAAGTTGTATTCGCTCGTGGGACAATTGTTACAAGAGCAACCTGTACGTTCGTTTACCACTACTGTTTCTTTGACAGGAATGCCCGCAGGCACCTATATTTTGAAAGTACATATTAATGATCGCGTAGAAGATTGGAAAATTATTAAACAATAACCAAAAATTAAACATTATGAATACAATTATACAAAAAATCATATTCTTTTGTGCTGTTTTTACAGTACACACCGCTTTTATGTTACAAGCGCAAAACAGAAATCCTGTAGGCGCCATTCCGGGCGTAATTGATGTATCGCCCATGGGAGCAGCTACTTATACTATACCTATAGAAGTTGTGCCGGGCACGCAAGGTATACAGCCCAACCTTTCCATTGTTTATAACAGCATGGGCGGCATGGGGCTATTAGGCATGAAATGGAATTTGGCAGGGTTGTCGGCGATTACGAGATGTATGCAAACGCCATATTATGATGATAGAATAACGGAAATCCAATTTGGTATCGTGAAAATATTTGCATTTGATGGCCAGCGTCTTATTACTACAAATACTATTAATGCTGATGGTATTCAACGAGAACTAGCTACCGAAATGGAAAATTTTATGCGTGTTTATGCGCACGGAGCTGATGACAGGACGTATCCAACTACACATTTTACAGCTTATACTGATGATGGAAGCATTATTGAATATGGACATACAAGTGATTCAAAACAAAATTTGGGTACCACTAATGGATCTGTATTAAGTTGGCACATAAACAAAATAACCGATGCCAACGGCAATTATATGACCTTTACTTATCACGGGGGAAGTGGTGGACATATTGGACTTAAGGAAATTAACTATACAGGCAATCTGAACAATAATATGGAAACTTATGCTAAAGTGGAGTTTAAATATACACCATTATTGGGGCTATGGGGATACAACACCCACTTTGTAAGTGGTTATAGAATACACACTTCCGATGTGTTAGATAAAATTATAGTAAGTTATAAAGATACAGTTGTACGTAAATATGAATTTAAATATAATATGAATATATGGAATGCATTGGAAGGTGGTACAGCACATTTAGAAAAAATAGTATTATCCGGCGTAGGGGGGACAAAACAACTTAATTCAACTACGATAGAATGGGGAAATAAAAATACATCCATTGAAGAAAAGACTATCAACGTAAGGTGTGCAAAGAGTATTACCGGTGACTTTAACGGCGATGGGCATTCAGACATAATATATTATGATGAACAAGGTTGGCATTTAGAATTATACAACCCTACAACTAATCTTTTTGAAGAAAAAGCTTCTGAGCGAAATGTAAATTGCGTTATAATGCATGCTCAAGATCTTAATGGGGATGGAAAAGATGAACTAATTATTGGTAGTATAAATTCAACAAATGATACTCTCTTTTTAAGAATTTTATCATTACCTAGTAAAACCCAAATTGGATCAACTCTCAAATATCCTGTTTACCCGGATCCTTACTATAATCAACTTGGATATATTGGCTTTGGGGATTTTGACAATGACGGGATTACTGACATCTTGCTTTATGAAGGAAGAGGCACCACCCATTCGCACGGTGTTCCAATTCCACCTAGTTTATTAAGGTTAAAAAAAATTGTAGGAAATAATCATGTTGATATGTTGAGCATTTCAGGGGGGTATGGCATTCCGGCCAACACATATATGATACCTATTGACGCTAAAATAAATATTATAGATCGTTTAGGAAATGGGAAAAAAAATATTCAAGTTGAAGCAAACGGTACCACAACAATATATGAATTTAATGGTTCTTCTCTTGAAGCGAAAAATACGAATCCTGCTTATCATTCCTACACTCATAAATATTATGGCGATGTAAACGGTGATGGAATTACAGATGTTTTGGTATTTTGCTATGAAAACCAAGAATTTAAATGGAAGATTTTTATTGCAAAAGGAGATGGAACTTTTCTTGAAGGAATTACAATTTATCCCGAGGCTAATACTAATATAAATGTTTTAGATGCAACTGCTGCTAATCCCGGTGCAGGTAATAAGTCTGCTCCTAAATATGAACCTCGGTTTGCGGATATTAATGGAGATGGGAGAGAGGATATTATTCAAAGAGTTGGAAACAGCTTCACTATACTATATTCTAAGATGGTTATGCCATATTCTATGGGGGGAGTTTTGTGGGGGGTATACGGATTCATAAAAGAAACGATATCTTTTAATAATCCAAGCGACTATTATACAGAGTGGTGTTTGGGTGATTTTGATGGTGTTAGACAGTTGAAGATTCTTCTTACACATCCTAAAAGAGATCCTTTCCATACACCTCAAAAAATTATTTCTATAAATCACAATAATGATTACGAATTTGTAAAACAAATAACTGATGGAGCAGGAAAAAGAATCCAGTTAGATTATGAACATAAATATTATAATGATGTTGCAACGAATCGAAAGTATTTTCTTTCCGTTGTTAATTCTTTAAAGATCTCAAATGGAATAGGTACCGGTTTAAATACATTCCAATACCAGTATAAGAATTTTGTTTTTAGTTTAAGCAGAAGATCTATTTTAGGATTTAAGAATTTTACTACAAAAAATATTATTGAAGACAAAACAGATTCTTTTATTTTTGCAGCCGACAATACCAAGCAGATTATGAAGCCTGTATCTCAAAAAACATTATATAATACAGCCAGTTACTATGAAATTGATTACAGCATTGTCAATCTAAATCTTCCTAAGAATCGATTTATTCCCTATTGTAATGAGACCCAGGTCATAAACAAACTCAACAATACAAAAACCATATCCACGACAACTTTATTTAATAGTGGTGCTCATATTGGGCGTGTAAATACCACAAATACAAAAAACTATAATTCATACAACGCTCCTTCTGCAAGTTGGATGCATTCCGAAACCAGCACCTATACTTACGGAACAATTATCCTCAATGGCTATCAGAGAAAAACTGTTCCAACAAACATTCTGACCACCCGGCAATATGGAAGTAGCGGCATAGTGATTGCTGATACACTCACATACAATTATTCCGGAACAGGGCGCTTAAATTGGCAACGACAAGGAAATCTTGACGGCTCTATTAAAACAGATTATGGAAATTATACCATTACAGGACTTTATCGTGAAAAAACTGTTTTGGCAGCAGGTGTTACACCCCGAAAAGAGTACTATGAGTATGATAAGAACACGAATCGTTTTGTTACCAAAATAAGAAACCATTTGCTTCACGAAAATACAATGACCTACGATGCCAAAACCGGAAGCAAACTAACGGAAACTAGTGCAAACGGCCTAACCCCTATTTATATCTATGATAATTTTGGACGATTGGAGCAAATTAACAATCCCACCGGTACTGTAACTACAAACACTATTTACCGGCACACTACACCAAATCTTCCGGATGCTCGATACTGTAGTAAAACTACTTCTACAGGAAAACCTGAATCAATAGTTTACTATGATATTTTGGGAAGGGAGGTGTGCCGTTTTGAGGATGGTTGCTATTATGATACTCGCTATAATGCCAAAGGGCAAGTGGTAAAAACCTCATACCCCTATCAAGATCAAAATACCCCGGATGCCTCAAAAATTTGGAATGAATATACCTACGATGATTACGGAAGAAAAGCTACAGTAACAGCACCCTATATAAATTTGACTTACAAATACAATGACAGAAAAGTAACCGTTACGGATCATTTACGCAATAGGGTTACCTCACATAAAGATTATGATGCTTTAGGCAGAATTATTGAGGCGAAAGACGAAGGAGGTACTATTACTTATAACTATACTGTTATAAGTGATAATAATAAGAGACGACATCAAACTACTATTACAACTAATGGGGCTACTACTCAGATAATATCCGATTTATGGGGCAATCGCCTTTCTATTTCCGAACCCAATGCCGGAACCATTACTTCTAAATACAATGGATTTAATGAATTGATAGAACAAAAAGATGCAAATAACAATACTACCAAGTACCAATACGATGAGTTAGGGCGGGTAACACAAAAAAATCACCTAGCTTCCAATGTAAACATGCAGACTATTAAATATATTTACGATACCTCTGATAAAGGCAAAGGGAAGTTACATAAAATAATAAGTAACAGTGTAGAGGCGGAAATTTTCAGCTATGACACTTACAGTCGCTTGCGCAAACTTGAGAAACTGGTTGATACTGAATCTTATGTATTCCGTTATACATACAGGCCAAACGGACAATTGGAAACATTTACTTATCCCGACAATTTCAGCATTACTTACAGCTACAACAATGCAACCGGAAAGCTAAATGATATAAGGCGTACAGATGATAATAGCCTTATCTATAGAGTAAGTTCACGAGATAATAAGTACAGTTTGCCCCTTCGTTGTGAGTACGGCAATGGAATTGTAACCGACTATACCTATAATGCACACGGATTACTAACTCGTATTAAAACCGGCAATAAAGTGTACGGTTTCGATATTGGTATTGATGAACCTAATTACAAAGGTATTCCTATAGCATACCCTTATACTGTGGACAGTGCCATCTTAAACTATCGTTATGCTTATAACGACAAAGGTTTAATGATTTCGCGTTCCGAGAGCGTACTAAATTACTCGGAGCTATTTTACTACGATGATTTAGACAGGCTTGAACTAATTGTTCCTAACAATGATGTAATGCAAGCACAATTCATGTGGTTTGCCAAGAATGGAAACATTACCCAAAATTTCCCAGTGGGAAAATATTCATATAATAGCAACAAGCCACATGCCGTATCTTCAATAACTAATCCGTATGATGCCATTTCCAAAGTACAATGTGATGTAGAGTACAACGTCTTTAATCAACCCTCTCAAATTACTGAAGGAACTCATCGCCTTAACCTTTATTACAGGCACGACCAACAGCGCTATAAATCACTGAAATACAGAAATAAAGCATTGGAAAGCACACGCTACTATATTACCAAATACTATGAAAAAGAGGTAGCTACTACTACTCGCCGCTATTATTACATTTACGGAGACCATGGCGTGGTAGCTTTGCGTATTGCCACATCTTCCACAGACAGCATGTATTACATACATACTGACCACTTGGGTAGTTATTGCGCTATTACCAATGCCAATAAGCAAGTAAGGCAACGCAATTATTTCGATTCTTGGGGTAATTTTAAACGAATAGTTCCCGGTAGAAACGGTTTTAGTATTGAAGAAGCATCGCCTTACGATTCATTGGGAATAGGAACGTTGGCTTCCTTTAATTTTACGCTTACTAACCGCGGGTTTACAGGACACGAACACTATCCTTACATCAAGATCATTAACATGAACGGGCGGTTGTATGACCCCGTAATTGCACGATTCTTCTCGCCGGATAAATATGTGGCGAATAGTACTTTTACGCAGGATTATAATAGGTACACTTATGCAAGAAATAATCCACTGAGCTATACCGACCCTTCAGGAGAGTGGATACATCTCGTTATTGGGGCGGTTATTGGCGGAATTGTGAATGTAGCAGTGAATGCAAATAACATAAATAATTTTTGGCAAGGGTTAGGTTATTTTGGAATTGGTGCAGCAGCCGGTGCTTTGGGTGCAGGCATCGGAGCCGGAGCAGGTGTAGCCGCAGTGGGAGGCAGTTTTGGTGCAGGATTTTTAGGAACAGCTTCTGCAGCAGGTTTTGGAGCAGGTTTCGCTTCTGGGCTTGCAGGTGGTTTTACAAGTGGTTTTATTACTGGTGCCGGAAATACTTGGATGCAAGGCGGTACTTTTGGGCAAGGGATATTTGGTGGACTTAAAACAGGCTTCATTTCCGGTTCAATTGGTGGCATTACCGGTGGTATTATGGGCGGAATTACTGCAAAAATGAATGGTGCAAATTTTTGGGATGGTTCTTTTTCGCGTGACTTCGCAGTTCCGGGAACGTCAGACTTAACATACCAACAAGCTCTTGAAAATGCTAAAATCTACAATGAACATTTTGCCGATGCTACGGATGTACTTTTAGCCGACAGAATGAATACCGAATTTGGTTATAAAGCTGGCATGTTAGATAATGGAACACTTACTACAAAACCGCCATCTGATTACGGATTAACTCAAAGTCAATATTATATGAAGCCAGATGGAACATTGTCAGCCGGTAACTTTAGAGGAACATTGGGAGTTTCTTCTACTTACCAAATGCACATTTCTCCAGGAGTAACACTTGGAAATATTGTTGATTTTCGTGCCATTGCAGGGCATGAAATTATTCATGCCTTTCATGCTGCTGCCTTTGGACTGGGATATAATGCATCATGGTCTGAAGCATCTGCATACAATTATAGTTATAACGTTTATATGAATGCCGGCATCCATAAGCCTAATATTAATCCATGGGGCTATTTCCCTCGCAGTTATCGCACTCCATTACATCTCTTTTGGTAACATTCTAAAAAACACTATGATGAAACTAACAATTTGTTTGATTTTAATAATGGGGTTAAATTCTATTGGCTTTTCACAGGCACTTGAGGATTTTTATTACAGTGAAAGATTCTCATTATGTACAGTAGTTAATAAAGCCAAAGAATGTACAGATACCATTTTTACTTTTCGCAACTTTATTGATACTTCTGATGAAAAGCGATTAATGGATAATGATTTGATTATTGATAGAGACATTGACAAATTGATATGGGAATGTGAACACATTGCAACTTATCTTCAATATCAAAAAAAACTGAATAAGTTTTCTGTTGTTTCTTACAAGCTAGATAACCAGAATAGAATTATAGCAAGCTATTTTCTCTGCGATAGAGAATCAAAGGATGGTCTAGAAATGATGAGATTTCAAGTGGAAAATAAAAAGATAATTGGAATAAATGTATTTCCAGGAATTTATGAAAATTTTATTCCAATTGATGAATATGAAGAAATGGGTAGAAAAGCAATAGATGAGCATTGGAATAATCATACGTCACCACACTGAATCGTTTAAATATTGTCTAATAGCCTGCTTTCGAGCGGGCTATTTTTCTAATAGTTCTTTTATCATTTTAGGCACTTCCTTTTCAGGCGAAGGGAAATTATGAATTTCTTTATTCCAGTAGATATTATATGTTGATTTTGCGATTACTTCTCCTTTCGGCGAAATAAATACAATTTCAAGTTTATCCAATATTTTTTTCAAATCCCATCGCCATGTATCGTATACAGATACATTAATCAAAGGGAGAAATTACCCATACGCAACAAAAGTAAATATAGAAATTTGTGTTTCTGATTTTCAGAGTCCAATTTTTCTTTATTATTTTCACAACCCTGTTATGTCGTATATGCACTCGGGATTAGGATTATTTTATGTTTTAGAAGATGAAAATCACCAAATAGTAGTATGGTATCCTGATTGGTATTCTCTCTTATATAAAGATCCAAAAAACGAACCGAAATGTATGAGCACAGGTTTTTTTGTGAACTCAAAACAGAAAATTATAAGAAGGCGTGTACCGGATAGAAAGTCAAACGATTATGACTTAGCAAAATACGAGATAAGCAAGCAAATCCAAAAAGATGCAGTATATCTTATGTTAGGTATTTACCATAAAGATTTGCCCAAAGGAGAATATTATTTATATCTTTATTATTCTTTTGAACCCAGTAAACGCTACGCGCTAAAGGATATAGTTAATGATAGCAGAACGTTTAAAGGTTATTTCGTTTCTAATAAGGTAAAACTAATTATAGAATAGAAACCGGTTACAGAATATTTGTTTATAGCCTGCTTTCGAGTGGGCTATTTTTATTTTACACTTTCAGTGCTTCAATTAAATTAAATCAAGGAACTCCATCGTTAAAATCCAAAAATGATTTATTCATCCGCCAAAATTGTTAGAAAACGTTAAAAATTGGGGCGAAAAATAAATATGTGGGGTAAAGTCATTGATTTTTGAGTTTTGAATTTTGAATTTTGAAAATCGAAAAAAGTATTTTTTATGCGCAAACTCATGCAAGAAATACCTATATTCATTTGATAATAAGGAAGGTTAAGTCAACTATACATTTGAGTAAAAAACAAACTATTTTAGTTGAGTAAATAACCACAGTTTTGCATGCTTTAAATAATATATTTTTGCGACCGTTAAAAAAACTTAATGAAACAACTGTTTTCATCCATTCTTGCCTACTTCTACTTTTGGAATTTTAAAAATAGCCCCTATTCCAAAAAGCGGAAAAAAGCGATTAAAGGAGAAAAGTATATCACAAGGAAAAAGAAGAAGCCTTCGGTCAAAAAATCAGATTTGATTGTTTTTAAGGATGATAAAGGAGTTGTTTGTTTTTCTATTCACATGGAAGCGCTTTTTTATATCGAATCGGATACTAATTATATCACCATATTTTATTCCAATCTGGGAAAGTTGGAAAAATATTTGATGCGTTCTTCATTGAAAATGGTGTTAGAACAAAATGCCAATGATAATTTAATACGCTGCCATCGTTCCTACATTGTTAATTTTGAAAAAGTTAAATTATATAAAAAGGATAAAGAGGGCGGTATAATTGAGCTATCAAACGACTCGTTACCCTCCATACCGGTTTCTAAATCACACATAGAAAACGTATTACGTAAATTTCAATTTCAAACATAATAATACTTAAAGATGAAAATTGTAGTACTTGCAAAACAAGTTCCCGACACGCGAAATGTGGGAAAAGACGCTATGAAAGCCGATGGCACCGTGAATCGCGCCGTGCTTCCGGCTATTTTTAACCCTGATGATCTATGCGCCTTAGAGATGGCGTTGGAAGCCAAAGATCGCTTGAAAAATGCAGAGGTGTATATCATAACGATGGGTCCTTCCCGCGCTGCCGAAATCATTCGTGAATCTATATATCGCGGCGCAGATAAAGGATTTTTGCTTACCGACAGGAAGTTTGCCGGTTCCGATACGCTGGCGACCTCCTATGCTATCTCTCAAGCCGTTAAACAATGGCAACCTGACCTCATTTTCTGCGGTTTACAGGCAATTGATGGCGACACCGCGCAAGTAGGACCTCAAACCGCCGAAAAATTGGCGCTCCCGCAAATTACTTATGCGGAAGAACTTATAGAAATTAACGACAAAAACATTGTGGTAAAACGCAGATTAGAACGCGGCGTAGAAACCGTAAAATCAACACTTCCGGCATTGGTTACCGTGCACGGCTCCGCTCCAGCTTGCCGCGCCCGCAATGCCAAACGCGTGATGCAATATAAGCACGCCCGCACAGCTTCCGAAATGCAAGAAGAAAGTAACGATTATACCAATCACACCGAACGCCCCTACTTATTCATCGAAGAATGGAGCGCCGATTTCGTAAAGGCCGATGATACTTTTCTCGGTTTAACCGGTTCTCCCACAAAAGTTAAAAAGATTGACAACGTGATACTTGCACAAAAAGAGAACAAAACTTTAACCTGCGCTGACTCCGATGTTGAACAATTAATGGTAGAATTATTAGAATCACGAGTAATCGGATAAAGAACGAGATTCCTCGCTGCGCTCGGAATGACAAAAAATCCCCTTCAATTTTTGAAGGGGTGGACGGCGAAGCCGGACGGGGTAGTTAATATAAAAATAGATTTAGAACAAAAATAATAAACATGAAGAACATAATCGTATATTGCGAAATAACAGAAGAAAAACAGATCGCTGAGGTTTCTCTAGAATTGTTATCTAAAGGAAGAAAATTAGCGGAACGCCTTGGCGTAAAATTAGAAGCCATGGTTTTTACCGATAAAGCGGGTGCCGCTTTAGACAGAATTAATGACTTTGGCGTGGATATCATTCACTTGGCAGAAAACAAAGAATTGTTTCCTTATCGCACGTTGCCTCATTTTAAATTGGCAGAAGCTGTTTTTGAACAAGAAAAACCGGAAATTGCCCTATTTGGAGCTACTTCGGTAGGTCGCGATTTGGCGCCGCGTGTTGCCTCCGCACTTCGTTGCGGATTGACCGCCGACTGTACCTCATTGGAAATTGGTGACCATGTTGAAACCAAGACAAATACAGAATATAAGGATTTGCTTTATCAAATTCGTCCTGCGTTTGGAGGCAATATTATTGCTACCATTATCAATCCTGAAACGCGCCCGCAAATGGCAACCGTGCGCGAAGGCGTAATGAAGTTAGAAGAAGCAGCGCAGAAAAAAAAGGCAGAAGTGAAAATTATTGACGTGTTAAAATATCTTAAATCGGAAGATTTAGTAGTGGAGATCTTAGACCGTCATATCGAAGCGCAAAAAGTGAATTTGAAAGCTGCAAATATCATTGTATCAGGAGGTTACGGCGTAGGATCTAAAGAAAACTTTGGTTTGCTGTACGATTTGGCTTCCGTATTGGGCGCAGAAGTTGCGGCGACACGCGCAGCAGTAGATGCCGGCTATAGCGAACACGAGCGTCAGGTGGGACAAACGGGCATAACCGTACGTCCGAAGCTCTATATTGCTTGCGGTATTTCGGGCGCCGTGCAACATCGTGCCGGAATGGATCAATCCGCCAAAATCATCTCCATCAACACCGACCCCAATGCGCCGCTCAACGCCATTGCCGATTATGCCGTTACCGGGGATTTGACTCAAGTATTACCGAAAATGATTGCGTATTATAAGAAACATAGTAAATAATTTTAAGATTTAAAAATTTAATGTTGTATTTCCAAAACTCATTATTTTAAATCTTTAAATCTTAAATCTTTAAACCTTAAATCAATAAACAATGAACTTTTATACAGACAACGATCCCCTAAAATTACAACTATCTCATCCTTTGATGAAAAAGATTGTGAATTTAAAAGAAAATAACTTTGAATATGCCAAAACAGTGCCGATTGCACCTTTAGATTTTGAAGATGCGATTGATTCTTACGACAAAATATTGGAAATTGTCGGTGAAATTTGCGGCGACATTATCGCACCAAATGCAGAAAGCGTGGATCACGAAGGCGCACGCGTAGAAAACGGACGCGTGGTGTACGCCAAAGGCACAAAAGAAAATATAAAAGCGCTTGCCGATGCCAAACTTTTCGGAATGTCGCTGCCATATAAATATAACGGACTAAATTTTCCGATGGTGCCTTACGTAATGGCAGCAGAATTGGTATCGCGCGCCGATGGCGGCTTCGCCAATATCTGGGGTTTGCAAGATTGCGCCGAAACGATTCACGAGTTTGCTTCCGAGGAGATAAAAAGCGAGTTTTTGCCACGAATTAACGAAGGAGAAACTTGTTCTATGGACTTGACTGAACCTGACGCCGGCTCCGATTTGCAAGCCGTACAATTAAAAGCTACTTTCGATGAAAATTCAAATTGCTGGCGTTTGAATGGTGTAAAACGTTTCATTACCAACGGTGATGCAGATATTAAGTTAGTGTTGGCACGCTCGGAAGAAGGCACGAAAGATGGTCGCGGATTATCTTATTTTGTATATGATAAAAAAGATAACGCCGTGATTGTTCGTCGCGTGGAAAACAAAATGGGCATTAAAGGCTCGCCTACTTGCGAATTGGTATTTAAAAATGCGCCTGCAAAATTGGTGGGCGAACGCAGATTGGGCTTAATTAAATATGTAATGTCGTTAATGAACGGTGCACGTTTGGGCGTAGGCGCACAATCGGTGGGCATTGCGGAAGCCGCTTATCGCGAAGCATATAAATATGCACAAGAACGCGAACAGTTTGGAAAAGCGATTATTAAATTTCCGGCAGTTTATGAATTGTTGTACAACATGCGAGCGAAAATTGATGCTTCGCGTGCCATTTTGTACGAAACCGCACGTTGCGTCGACATTTACAAGTTGTGGCAGGAAGTAGCCAAAGAACGCGCACTAACTCCGGAAGAACGCGCTGAAATGAAGCATTATAACAAATTAGCCGATGGACTTACCCCCATGCTAAAATTAATGTCGAGCGAATATTGCAACCAAGTTTGTTACGATGCCGTACAGGTGCACGGCGGCACCGGTTTCATGAAAGACTTTCCGGTAGAGCGCATGTACCGCGATGCCCGTATTACCACTATTTACGAAGGCACTTCACAGTTACAAGTAGTTGCCTCTATTCGTGCGGTAATTAACGAAAGCTATTCGTCATTAATCGAAACTTTTGAAAAAACGGAGGTCCCCCAAGAATTTGAACATATTAAATTTGAGCTAAATACGATGCGAGCGCATTACGAACATGCACGAAAATTGGTTTCAGAGATGAACAGTGATGAAATGCTTGATTTACATGCACGTCGCTTGGTAGAAATGGCGGCATACATCATCATGACTTACTTGCTTATGTTTGATGCTATGCGTTGTTCATGCGATTGTTGCAGTTTAAAAGAATCGACTCACCACTTCTTGCGCTATGGCAAAGCGGTGAGTGTGGGACATTTGGAGTATATACGAGGTTAGGGGCGTGCGGTAAGAGGTATGCGGTAATATTGTCTTATTTGAAAATTTAATGTATCATTGCAAATTGATTCGAGTAATTTCAAATAATATTAATATGAAAAAAATCATTTTACTAACATTCTGTTTTTTAGCATTTTGCTTTGTTTCATTTGCAGGAAAATTTGTTTTGATACCTGTTAGTGAAACCAATAATTTAGAATCTTTATTCGACAATAAGGATTTGAAAATTCATTATTATAATGACGATTTTGTATTGGCAACTGCTACTGAGATTGTTAACTTTGAAGACATGGCAATTTTAGATGAAAAAGCATTTGCTGATGTGCATTCTTATGCCATTATTTACTGCTTCAATGATCAAAAAGATGAGTATTTAGCAAAAATTTCTAAAAGTGCAAAAGCGCTGTATTCTGGAGAAAATCTTCTGATAATGAAACATTTGTCGGATGGTTTCATGCCTGCTAAAAATGATGGAATGGTAATGATATGGAATGTTGAAGCACAGTTACCGAAATCAGTTACTAATTTTCCGGTGGTTACCGAAGTTGACCCATTCATTCAATCTTTAAATGAGATGGTGAATACTGACACGCTCATGGCATACATACAACATTTGCAGGATTATGAAACACGCGTGTACTTTAAACCACAAGCCTACGAATCCCAAAACTGGATGAAAGCAAAATTTGAAACCTGGGGCTTGGATGTTGAAGTACAAAATGTTTCTGCTGCGGGTAATTGGTGGGGCACACCTGCTACATCATCGGGTAATGTTATTGCAATTCAAACGGGAACAGTATACCCCAATGAGTATATTGTTTGCGGCGCTCATTATGATTCTTTTGTTTTCGGAAATTTTGATAATGCTCCCGGCGCTGATGATAATGCTACAGGAACCGCCACTGTAATGGAAATGGCTCGTATTTTAAGTCAGTATACGTCTGAACGTTCCATAATCTATTGCGCTTTTTCCGCTGAAGAGGTAGGCTTATTTGGAAGCAACCAATACGCAACACGCTGTAGCCAGCAAGGAATGAATATTTTAGGATATTTCAATATAGATATGAGCGGGTACCTAAAACCCGGAACAAGTATGCATATTGACCTGATTCATCCATCATCTGCTAATCCATTGGCAAACTATCTTAAGAACATTAACGATATTTATTTTCAAATTCCTCTTACTTCTCGCCCCAATTTGTCCGGAGGCGACAGCGATCACACTTCGTTCAATCAAAAAGGATATATGGGAATTTGGACATTTGAAGATTGGAATGATTGCAGTCCGCATATTCATACCACAAATGACATTATCGGACCCAGCGTGAATAATTCGCAGCAAGTTAATGCGTTTACTCAAATAAATCTTGCAAGTATTGCAATCTTAGCTGGAGTTCAAGGCACACTTCCTCCGCATTTAAATCCGCCTACTAATTGTGATGCTCAATACCTTCAAGATAATGAAATATCTGTTACATGGGATGCACCTGATTCGCCGGAACCTGACGGATACGATATTTACAGAGACGGTATAAAGATAAATGTAGATTTGTGGACAACAACACTTTATATTGATGTAGCAGATGGTTATGAAGAGCACTGTTATAAAATAAAGGCAGTTTGGGACAGTCAGCAAAGCGGGTTTAGTAACGAATCATGCGCTTCTCCTCAACCTTTAGCCCCTCCCATAAACTGTGTTGCCACAAACTTTTTTGAAATGCAAATTAAAGTTACATGGGATGCACCGGAAGAAAATACACCCGATGGATATTATGTTTATAGAGATGACATTAGGATATTTGAAGAACCCATAACAACGAGAGATTTTTTTGACATTCCCGATGAAGCCGGTGAATATTGTTACACGGTAACCGCCGCCTACGGTGAATTTGAAAGTGAGTTTAGTAACGAATCGTGCGCTGAGGCATATAATAATATTACCGAATATAATTCCAAGTTTAATATTTACCCGAATCCGGCTAATGATAAAATCTTTATTGAAGGCGAGTTGGTGGGGAAAAGTGTGATAATTCTTGATGTAACCGGTAGAATCGCGGCAAGCAAAGCAATCGATTCAAATGTTGTTGCTATTGATATATCGAATTTAACACAAGGAGTTTATTTTGTTAAAATTTCTAATAAAATAGTTAGAAAGTTTATTAAGGAGTAAGAATTGTACTCCGTTATTTTCAAAATGATTAGGCATTACATCGCAAAAAGTGATTTTTTAACATTCTTATATAAAGTGCATTAAAATTATTAATAAATGTTAACACGTAAACTTTTCTGTGTATATTTGCAGCGTTAAAGAAAATCAGTGAAGTGAGTTAATAAGTGTTAAATATCAAACAATATGATGTACATTAATGCTACAGGATTCTATGTTCCAACACGGAGAGTTTCTAACGAATATTTTTTGGATGTAAACGGATTAACCAGTGATTGGATATTGCAACGCACCGGTATCAATACGCGTTCGAGAGTTAGAGAAGAGGAAAACGGAAACACAATGGGATTAGCTGCGGTGCAAGCTGCCATACAAAAACTTCCGTATTCGGTAAAGGAAGTTGATTTAATTATCAGCACCGGCTATACGCCTATGGATACTGTGGGTACTTTAGCGCACATTACGCAAAGAGAATTTCAGATGGAGCATGCCACTGCCATGATGATCTCTTCTGCTTGTTCTTCATTTATCTCTGCGCTTGAAATTGCAGAAGGCTACTTTTGTTCCGGTAAAGCAAAAAAGGCGCTGGTAGTTTGTTCCGAAAACAACTCTTATTATTGTAATGAAACCGACCCGCAATGCGGGCACCTTTGGGGTGATGCAGCGGTTGCCATGTTTGTTTCCAATGAAAAAATGACGGATTCGGATCCGGAAATTGTAAACGTAGTAACGCGCGGGCTCGGGCACATCGGAAAAGGACCGGAGGCGGTGTATCTTCGTCCTAAAGGAGAAGGAATTGCAATGCCCGATGGCAGAGATGTTTTTGTGAATGCAACCCGTTACATGATTGAAGCATTAGAAATTATTACACAAAGAAATAATATTACAATTCAAGACTTGACCTACATCGTTCCACATCAAGCTAATTCAAGAATCATTTCCAATATATTAAATATTTTGAACCTTCCTGAAGAAAAAGCCTTGAACAATATTCACGAGTACGGGAACACCGGCTCTGCAAGCGCCATTTTAGTGATGCTTGAAAACTTAGCTAAGTTTAAGAAAAATGATTTGGTAGGACTTACGGTTTTTGGAGGAGGCTATTCATCGGGTGGGGCGCTCATTCGGTTTTAAGTCCGTTTTTTCTTCACCAACAAATTTTTAATATCATTCAATTTCATTAATGCTTCAACTGGTGTTAGGCGATCTACATCGATATCAATAATCTGTTCTTTAATGTCTAACAGCAGTGGATCATCTAAATTAATGAAACTGAGTTGATAACCGGCGTCTTTCTTTTCAATAACCGGTTTGGAATCGGAGGTGGCGCGGGCGCTTTCTAATTGGTGCAATACCTCTTCGGCGCGTTTTAAAACGGCGTAAGGCATGCCTGCCATGCGTGCCACGTGTATTCCAAAACTGTGCTCGCTACCGCCTTGTTCTAATTTTCTTAAAAACAATATTTTATTGTTAATTTCCTGTATGGTAATATGGAAATTTTTAATACGCGGAAACTGCTCCGCCATGTTATTTAATTCGTGGTAATGCGTGGCAAACAACACTTTAGCCCGATATTGTTTGTGTTCGTGCAAAAACTCTGCAATAGACCACGCAATAGATACGCCATCGTAAGTGCTGGTGCCGCGCCCGATTTCGTCCAACAAAATTAAACTGCGATTGGAAATATTGTTCAAAATGCTGGCGGTTTCGTTCATTTCTACCATAAAAGTAGATTCACCTGTGGAAATATTATCCGATGCTCCAACACGTGTAAATATCTTATCTACAATGCTCAGATGTGCACTTTCTGCCGGAATAAAACATCCCATTTGCGCCATCAAAACAATCAAAGCTGTTTGGCGCAACAATGCCGATTTTCCCGACATATTTGGTCCCGTAATAATGATAATTTGTTGACGGTCATTATCTAAATACACATCATTGGCGATGTAGGATTGTCCGGGCGGCAACTGCTTTTCAATAACCGGATGCCTGCCGTTTTTAATTTTCAGCGCTGTGCCTTCTTCAAAAACAGGTTTGGTGTAATTGTTTTCAATAGAGACCATTGCAAAGCAAAGCAGCACGTCTAAGCGCGCAATAAGCCGCGCATTGAGCTGAATGGTAGGAATATAATCAAGCATGCTCACTACCAAATCATTAAATAAGCGAGTCTCTATTTCAATAATTTTGTCTTCTGCACCCAAGATTTTCGTTTCCAAATCTTTAAGTTCTTCTGTGATGTAACGCTCTGCATTGGTCAGCGTTTGCTTGCGAATCCACTCGCCGGGCACGCGATTTTTGTGTGTATTCGTTACTTCAATATAATAACCAAAAACATTGTTAAACCCGATTTTTAACGAAGGAATGCCGGTTGCCGTCGATTCGCGCTGCTGAATTTGCGCCAAGATAGATTTGCTGTTTGTAGTAATGGCGTTTAATTCATCCAATCCCTCATTTACGCCATCGTTAAAAACACGACCTTTGTTGATAACCACAGGTGCATCTTCATAAATCTCTTTTTCAATACGTTGGCATAATGAAACAATCGGATTCAATTGCTCGGCAATTTTTGCCAATGCCGGCTGTTGTGCAGTTTGACACAATGTTTTCAGTTTTTCTACCGCGCGTAGCGACCGCGCTAATTGCAACACCTCTTTGGGATTTACTTTTCCTGTTGCTACTTTCGACACCAAACGTTCCAAATCGCCCACCGATTTAAATGCGATTCTGATATTTTCCGAGAGCTCTTCATTTTCAATAAAATACTTCACAATTATCAAACGCTCTTCAATCATTATTTTTTCTTTTAATGGCAGCACGAGCCATTTGCGCAACATACGCGATCCCATGGGGGTTTGCGTTTGGTCTAAAATTTGCAACAACGTAACCGCATTTTCATGAGGCGAATGAATCAACTCTAAATTGCGTACCGTAAATCTATCCAACCACACATAATGCTCTTCTTCAATGCGATTTAGTTTATTAATATGTTGTATTTTATGATTTTGCGTTTCATATAAATAATGCAGTGCAGCACCGGCTGCAATAATGCCCAACGGCAGATTTTCTACGCCAAAACCTTTTAACGAATTGGTTTGAAAATGTTTGGTCAATAATTCGTAGGTAAAATCTTCGGCAAACACCCAATCTTCAAACGTGGTCAATAAAATTTTATCTCCAAAAAGTTCCTTAAACGCTCCTGTTTTATGTTTTTGAATGACTAACTCGGAAGGTTTGAAATTTTGGAGCAACTTATCCATGTATTCATGATTTCCTTCCGCTACATAAAACTCTCCGGTTGAAATATCTACAAAAGCAATACCGCACAATTTATCTGTTAAATGAATAGACGCCAAGAAGTTGTTTTCTTTTTGCTCTAACACTTTATCATTAATGGAGACCCCGGGCGTAACCAATTCCGTAACTCCGCGTTTCACAATGGTTTTTGTCATTTTCGGGTCTTCCAGCTGTTCGCAAATTGCCACACGCAAGCCTGCTCGCACCAATTTGGGCAAATATACATCTAAGGAGTGGTGCGGAAATCCGGCAAGTTCTACATATTGCGCTGCACCGTTGGCACGTTTAGTTAGCACAATGCCCAGTACTTGCGAAGCTTTAATAGCGTCTTCCCCAAACGTTTCGTAAAAATCCCCTACCCTAAACAACAAAATCGCATCGGGATGTTTTGCCTTGAATTGGTTGTATTGTTTCATTAAGGGGGTTTCGGCGGGTTTGCTCATTAATTTAGTATTGAAGGTTTAAGGTGGTCAAAATTTTGGTGCGAAATTACACTTTTTATATAAACTACCCCGCCTCGCTTCGCGAGCCATCTCTTCAAAATTTGAAGGGGATCTTGGGCTTATTCGTACTACTTGAAGTGTTTAGTTTTGCTATAAAATAGTGCATTTTTTAGTTTTTTTCCAAAAAATCTTAATAATAGTCAAAAAATTGACTTTTATTGCTCATAGATGAAAAAAATAATTATTTTTGCCGCCACATTGCGGGGTAGAGCAGTGGTAGCTCGTCGGGCTCATAACCCGGAGGTCGTAGGTTCGAGTCCTGCCCCCGCTACTAAGGTTTTCATAAGGAAACCTTATTTTTTTATATAAAATTAGGTTCTTTTTATTTTTGAATAAACCTCTAATTTCTACACTTTTAAACTCTTACACCTATGTACCTAGTTGGTATTTACAGAAAAATTAATGAAATCCACTAGTGGTTTTGCTGCTTCAAGTCCGCTGATAACATCATTCACAAAACCATCTTTTAGAGCATCTTGCGGGTTGTAATAATGCGAGGCGAAGAAATGCTTATTCTTTAATAGTTCAATATCAGGGAAATCTTTAGGAAAATCAACCGGAGCTTTTTTAAGTTTTTCAATTTCTTCAATACCGGCGTAATATTTTGTGAAAGAGGGCGCATTAATAATGGTTTTAAATTCATCAATCTGATAATAAATCTCTTTTCTAATTAATTTAAGATATTCGGGAAAAGGCATATAAATACCGCCTCCAAAAAAAGATTCTTCCGGGTCTAAATGAAAATAATATCCGGCAAAATGTGAATTTTTCCCACCGTTTTTTGCAAAATATGCGCCAAAATGTGTTTTATAAGGTTCTTTATTTTGGGAAAAACGAACGTCGCGATAAATTCGAAAAAGACATTGCTTTATTTCAATATTCTGCAAAGTTTCATCAAAAGATTTCAGATTATCCAATAAAACGGTTGCAAAATTTTCAAAATTTTTCTTCGCTTTTTCGTAATCCGGTTTGTGAGCTTGAAACCAATCACGATTATTGTTTTTCTTTAATGCGGTTAAAAACTGTAAGGTTTCAGGGCTAATTTTTGTCATGATATTTTTTTGCAAATAAATAAAAAAGTAAAGACATAACAGATGGCGCTTTTTTTGGTTTTTTTTCAATTTGACAAAAAAGTTGAGATTTTTTCCTATTTTTGCACATAAAAGTCATTTTAAAAACGATTTAAATAAAGACCTATGAAAGAACTAACAGAAGTTTTAACAAAATTATGGCCTAGAAAGTATTGGATACTCGGAATTACTCTCCTCATTACCATAGTGGGCTTAGCAATAAATATGCCTTCAATCATAAAAACAGAATATAAAGCAACCGCAGAACTTCATGTTGTTAATATCCCTGATGAGATAAAAACAGATTTTCATAAGTATGCTATTCGCTTAACTAAAAAAGACGATGTAAGTAGTGCATTATCTCAAAAATTTAACTTAAAAGATCCCAAAATCAATGTTTCTTTTGGAAAAAATAGAAATATTTGTTTTTCTGCCGTAAATTCCGATCCGCAACTTGCAGAAGAAATGGTAGAAGAGTTGATTAGAATATTTAATCATCAAATTAACAACGTTGTAGATGCAGTAACAATTACCCATCTTGAAAAAATAGATCATATAATTACGCTTAAACAACAACAAACAGATTCTGTTAGACAGCGTTTAATCCATTTTTACGAACAAAAGGGAATGACTTATATCCCAAACTCTTATCTCTCCGGTTTTGAGAGAACTAATAATACAAATTCCATTGCAAGAATGAAACCGATTCAACCTCTTGCAGCAGAAAAAGGAGTAGATATTTTTGCTGAAGAAACAATGTTGTTTAATTGCATTTTTGATTTGAATCATCAAATGAATAGGCGAAATTCTACTATGGTTCAACTAAATACAGAAAACAATTATGTTGGTATTGTGATAAAATCAGATCCCGAAAATCCGGTAAAAGTATTTCGACCGATAAAATTCTTAATTGAAATTATTATTTTAGGCTTATCGGCAGGTGTTCTGTTGTTTCTAATCTTAGATTTTGGAGTACCCGCCTTTAAATCATTTCGGAAACAAATGTTGGATAACATAAAACATTCTGACAAAACTACATAGTTTTTGTACGTCAATGAGCGGAATTAGCAAAAACTTAGAGAAAATAATTCCTCATCTTGTAGGAGTCGTGCTGTTAAGATTGTTATTAGACCGGCAGTATGAGGTAATCATTTATCCTATTTATGCCTCAATGGGTTTCCTTAATGAGGTTTCGTTGGAAAGCAAAATTTTTTCCTGGGTATATTTATTAGTATTGTCCCCGCTTTTTATCGCTTTTTTGAACAGGACTCAAGAACGGTTTTTATCCATCGTAATGTATCTCTTTTTTTTAGTAAAATTTATTCCCTCTACATGTTTGATGGCTTATTTGCCCATGTCCTTAGAGTTATGGTTATCACAAGCTCTTTTTTGGGTCATTATGCTCGTATTAGCGTTTAACCTTCCGCCTATTCGATTAAAACTGAATATCCCCAAGTATAATACACAGCTTTTATACGGGATCACCATTTTGTTAAGCGGAGTGGTTATTTATGTGTGGTGGGTTTATGCAGGTGCACGGTTTCAAACCTCTATTATGGATGTGTATGGCATCAGATTTGAAGCACGAAACTGGGAAATACCAACAATATTTACATATTTACTCCCTTGGGCGGCAGTTGTATTGCCATTGATGTTAATTTGGGTTCTATCCAACAAAAAACACATAATAGCTTTAGCTCTGATTGTTATCATCTATTTAAATTTTAGTATTGCCGGACATAAAAGTGTTATTTTTCTACTATTCATTACTTTGATTATTTATTATTTTTTCCGTGAAAAATATCTCAAATGGGTGCTGGTCGCATTAATAGGTCTTGTGGTTTTAGGATTTATAGAGTTTATTGTTTTTGACTCATATTATGTTAGCGCTTTAGCAGTTAATCGTGTTATGCTTCTTCCTAATTTATTGGATTATTATTATTTTGATTTTTTTTCAACATTTTCTCCCGACTACTATCACCAGTCATTTTTACGCCATTTTGGATTTGAATCTTATTATGATACGGAAATCCCTTTTTTAATTGGCGGAGATTATTTTAATAGACCTGAGATGAGGTCTAATAACGGGCTTCTGTCTGACGCATATTCCAATTTTGGATTTTGGGGTGTATTTATTACACCTGTATTCGTGATTTATACCTTAAAATTTTTATCTAATGCTGCAGAAGGAGTGGACATGAAAATACTAATGGTTCCTATTGCATATATTTGCATTTCATTAATATCTTCCACATTGAATGCCGCTTTATTAACCGGAGGGATTTTAGTTTTATGGCTATTTTTATTGTTATTGCCAAGACAAAGTATTAAACATTAGCTTTTAACAATGTACAATATTAAAACCATTAAAGCAAAAATACACCGGAGTGAGTTTGGTAAAAATATTCTCACTTTAAGTAGTGGAACTGCATTGGCGCAAGTTATCCCTTTTTTGTTTTATCCCATTATTGCACGTATTTTTACACCTGCAGAATTTGGACTTTTGGCAACTTTAACCGCCATTATTACGATTATTACCGAGTTTTCGAGTGGAAAATATGAGTTGGGAATTTTGATAGCCAAAACCAAAAGAGATGCCGTTAATTTAGTAGGATTGACGCTTTTTTTAAGTTTTTTAATTTTAGCGTTTATTTACCTTATTTTGCAATTATTTCTTGCTGATTTCCTGTCGCAAACATTACACGAATCGCAATTAAAACAGTGGTTGTTTATTTGTCCTATCGCCGCTTTTTCAATCATTATTTATAATACTTATAATGAGTGGTGTGTTCGAAACGGGTATTTTAAAAAGTTGGCAATTAACAAAATAGTTAATGCTTCGGCGATTACGTTAAGTAAATTGTTTTTGGGCTTTGTGAAGGTTTTCTCTCAAGGCTTAGTTATGGGAGATGTTATAGGCAGACTTATCTCTGCGGGAGTTTGTGTTTTTAGAGCCATGCAAAAAGATGCAGCTGCTTTCAAAGAAATATCTATCGTAAGGATAAAAAAAGTAGCAAAGGAATTTATAGAATTCCCCAAATTTATTATGCCGGGACGGTTATTAAATGTAGTAGGGCAGCAACTTCCGGTATTGTTTTTGGGATTTTACTTTAACTCCGTTGTTGTTGGTTATTTCTCAATGACGATGTTGGTATTTTCTGTCCCTGTGAACGTGATTAGTTTTGCCGTAAGGGATGTGTTTCGTCAACGTGCCAATGAAGAATTTAAAAATACCGGTAATTGCCGGAGCATTTACATAAAAGTCTTAAAAATACTTTCCATTATAGCAATTATTGGAGCCATTTTTCTCATTTTACTATTACCCTTTATTTTTTCAATATTTTTAGGAGAACAATGGACTACTGCTGCGTATTACGCTCAAATTTTAACAATTCCAACGTTATTATCTTTTGTAGCCTCTCCTCTTTTTGATGTGTTGATTATTACGAATAGGCTAAAAATAAATCTATTATGGCAAATTTATTATGCCGTAATTACATTTTTAAGTTTATGGATTGGCTGTGTTTTATATAATAATGTAATTGCTGCACTCTACTTCTTCGCTATAGGAAGAGGCTCTGCTTATTTGCTAAGCATTATACTATCACATCATTACGCTAAAGGAAATTTGTTGAAAATTAAAAAATAAAAATAATGAAAGTTTGTCATTTAACATCAGTTCACATACGATATGACGTAAGAATATTTCATAAGGAATGTTGTAGTCTTGAAAAGAATGGTTACCATGTTAGTTTGATAGTTGCTGACTCAAAAGGAGATGAAATAAAAAACGGTGTAAAAATAATAGATGTTGGTATTTCAACAAAAAGTAGGTTATTACGTATGTTGAAAACGACGAAAGCGGTTTATAAAAAAGCTATAGAAGTAGATGCGGATGTGTATCATTTTCATGATCCGGAATTAATTCCTTATGGACTTCGTTTAATCAAAAAAGGTAAAAAAGTCATTTACGATGTACATGAATCTGTTGTTAAAGATATTTTGTGTAAAAAATGGATTCCTGGAATTTTAAGAAAAATAATTTCAAAATCTTTTGAAAGATTAGAACAGTATGCCATTAAGAGATTTACAGCTGTTGTAACCGCAACGCCTTCCATTGCTGAAACATTAAAAAACGGTAAAAGAGTTTTAGTTATAAACAATTACCCCATTTTATCTTTACAGAATGAGGTACCATTACCGAGTTGGTCTTCAAGACAAAATACATGTATTTATATAGGAGACCTCACTGAGGTTAGAGGTGTTTTGACCACAATTGAATCTGTAGGTTTATCAAAATCTCGTCTCGTTCTTGGAGGAAGTTTCACAGAACCCATGATAGAAGAAAGAGCTCAACAAACCAAAGGTTGGGAAAAAGTAGATTATTTAGGATATGTAAACAGAGCTCAATTTAATAATGTATTGGACAAAAGCAAAATAGGTTTGGTTTTACTACATCCCATACCAACTTTCATAGATTCCTTGCCAACCAAACTGTTTGAGTACATGTCAAGAGCATTGCCTGTTTTGTGCTCAGATTTTCCTCTTTGGAAAGAAATCGTCGAAGAAAGCCAATGCGGAATATGTGTCAACCCTTTTGATTTTCATAAAGTTGCAGAGGCTATAAATTTTCTCATTGATAATCCTGAAAAAGCAAAAGAGATGGGGGTATCCGGTCAAAATGCTGTAAGAGAGAAATATAATTGGGCTACACAAGAAGAAATATTGTTAGATTTATATTGTAGCCTGAGTTCCGGATAAGAATTTGTTTTAGATTCCTCATTTCGAATTGCTTAAGCCTGCCTGCTCTCATAGCTGAAAGTTTTCGCTGAAAATCAAAATATTACATAAAGCTGTCATTGGTAACGAAGTGAAGAATCTTTTTTGACGTAAGCATGAAGTAAAGATATTTTTGTAGTTTTGTCACCAATTTTATTAACAAAATATTGCCTATGACGTAAAAATACTGTGCTACGATGCATAGAACAAGACATATAGAATAGCGATTTGCTATGTTCTTGATAATCATTTTTCCACATTACGCTCTTATTCCACGCTATTTTATTTTAGAAAATCAAAAATCCGACGACGGGCGAACCGCCATACTATATGAAACAGAACTGCAACTGTTCTCCAAAAAATGCGAAGTGGAACTGCAAAAACACTCTAAAATAGTGCAGAGAGGAGCAGAAACCTCTAAAAAACGGGCGGAAAACTTTCTTCGAAAAGCCATATGAGTAGAAGGAGTAAGTAAATTTATTAATTATTGTCTACTAAAGGAGTGGACATTAAACTGATTTTATTATGAAAAAACTATTATTTACTATTGCCTTGTTATCGGTAACAACAATGGCTATGAGCCAAATGTATGTTCTTAGCAACGGTGCTGTTGGCGTTGGGACAACAGATCTTTTAGATGCAAAATTTAAGATTGTTGGAAACAAAAACAATGGTCCTATAAATGAGTTTACATTTAAACCTGCAAATCCAGGGCCTGAAATAGGAGCATGGCATAGAGGAGAAACCCTGACCATAATTAATTTTTGGCATACATTCGGTGGATGGAATGAACTAGTTGCAAGAAAATTTACTACAAATTCAGACAGTACTTTAAAAACGGATATTCTCCCGATAAAAAGCACCATGCCAATTCTAAAACAAATAAACGCATACTCTTATTACTACAAATCTGATGATATTAAGACAAGGCAAAGAGAGTACGGTGTATTGGCACAAGAAATTGAAGAAATTTTACCCGAATTGGTAGTTACTACAAAAGGAACAAAACATATTAGTTATCATGGCTTTATACCTTTTTTAATTGAAGCAGTAAAAGAGCAACAAAACGAGATTGAAATGCTACAAAAAATTATTTCTGCACAAGAGGTGGATATAGTAGAGTTGAGGGAAATACGCAAAGAGTTTAAAGAGTTACAAGAAATGGTTTCAAAATGTTGTGAAAATTCGCTGCAAATTTCAACTTTGCCGGAAATGCCGCAAGTGCAAGGAAAAGCAATCTTGTTTCAAAATACCCCCAACCCTTTTACTACCAATACCGAAATTGTGTGCAATTTGCCTGAAACAACCAAGCATGCCATGCTATATATCTACAATTTACAAGGAGTAGAATTAAAATCTTATCCCATTACACAAACAGGATTAAATACTATCACTGTTAATGGTTCGGAACTCCCTGCCGGTATGTATCTCTATACTTTGGTGGTGAACAATGAGATAATTGATACCAAACGCATGATTTTAACAAAATAATGTTAGTTTTGTGGCAAAAATTATGTTTAACCATCAAATTAAAAAATATGAAAATACTATTTAAAATACTCGGTCTAACGGTTTGTATGTTGCTTTTGTTTGCAACTTGCAAGAAAGATGAGCCGGAAAATTATGAAAACTCTCTTTTTTCTCGTTCTTATACAGATTATGTAGGAAGTAATACGGATTCTTATGTTCAGGTGGGTGATTCAATCTATTATTTCAATTACATAGTAGGAGATTACTCTTCTTATAGAGGAAGGTTTAATAAGAATAGCTTTCGTCTCTTTTTGCCAGATTCTTTAAATTATTATCAAAATAATGTTTGGATTGGTATAGATACCGAAATAATAGAACCGGATGTTTTTTTTCAAAAAGGAACTTGGAAGATTGATTCTATATATATCAAAAATGGTCCCTTTGCGATTGGAGGAAGTTATTACACAGAATATTATGCAACACATTCTGTTTTCACTTGGGATATTGTGTTTTATGAAAACAGAAAATTTAAAGGAAAAGGTTCGCTCGAAATAATGGAAACACTATATACCGATGACCTAGATACATATTACCCGCCACAAAAAATTGAATTTGAATTTAAATAATAGAAAAATGGAAAAAAATTATTTTAAATCAAAATTGTTATTAATATTAGTGTTTTGCCTCTGTGCATTGGCGTGCTTCTACTCATGTGATAAACCTGATAGCTTGGAATGGACCACTTGGGAAAGTGATTATTTTGAAATTGAATACAAGCCTCTTTTGCCACCGCATCCATATTTAGACGAAGAATTAATTCTTCGAGGAGAAATGACTATCTCTTTTCAAGGGGGTGATGCATATATTGCCATCGATCGTCTTGAACTTTTTGACAGGAGAAATGGTATCATATACCATCCCTATGATCCTTGGGGTAAAAATGCAAGCTATACTTGTGATAGAAAAAATTTGACATTGAATTTTAGTTCGACAGTGGATTCTTTTTGGGGGCAAACCTGGACAGGAAAGGTGGGTAAAACTACCATGAATTTAAAGATTGTCTTCGGGGAAACTGTTAGATTTACGAAACAATAAAACAAATATAATATGTAGAAAAATTAAATAATTAAAACAATGAACACGAAAAATATTTTAACAAAATTATTATGTTTGCTTTTTCTTTTTTCGGTCTCCGGTTCGCTTTCATTGAAAGCGGAAGTGGTAAAAAAAACCGATATTAGAAAAGTGGCATTGAATGCTTTTTCCGATTTTTCGAAAAAAGCGCAAAATGAACTCAGAATAGTGCAAGAGATTCCTGTTACTCATCAAGATACTGCGCTATTTTATGTCTTAAATTTTGAAGAGGGCTTTATTATTGTCGCGGCAGATGATATTGTAGAACCTGTACTCGGGTATGGCTTAACTTCCCGATTTGATTTTAATGATATACCCCCTGCTTTAAATTTTTTGTTGGAGGGTTATAAAGAAGAAATAGTATTTGCAAAAAGGTTAAACTTGAGAGCATCGCAAGAGATTAACAATAAATGGAAGGATTACCTTGATGATACTCCCGACAAAGAACGCTCTTCCGGTTTGGGATTGGGTACAGCACAAGCAAATGTTTATATAGCGGGAACATACTTAATTGAAACTACATGGGGTCAAGATAAAGGAAGTGCAGATGGCAGTACCGTTAGCTATAATTCTTATTGTCCTACTGTTCCACAAGGAAAAACAATAGTAGGTTGCGGCGGTGTGGCTTTAGCGCAAATTTTAAACTATTGGAAGTGTAGCGTTCATCCGCAGGGTTCGGTAAGTTATCTTCATTCGAGTTTAGGTACAATCAGTCTCAACTTTTCCCAGCAAAGTTATAATTGGCTTAATATGGTTGCCCGTTATGCAAATCTTGAGAATGCCAAGCTGTTATTTCATAGTGCAGTGGCGGCAAAATCTCAGTTTGGAATAAGTTCAACATCATCTTTTATGTCTGATGTTGACTCAGCTCTTTCTGCCAATTTTGGATTCAGTAATGTTATTTCAAGGGATCGAAACTATAACAATTATGATGAATGGGCAAATTTTTTAAAAGCAGAAATTAATAATAGAAGACCTGTTTACTATATGGGAACTGCTGAAAATGGAGCTAACGGACATTCTTGGGTAGTTGATGGTTATGCAAATAATTTCTTTCATTGCAATTGGGGGTGGAGAGGTAGCCATGACGGTTGGTTTAGTTTATCTAACCTAACAGCAGTAAGTGGATATAATCTTAATTATTGGCACGCGGCAATAATGAATATTTACCCCACTTATTATACGGGAATTACACTACAAAACACCTCTCTTACCAGCAATACCTATACCGGATATACTATCAGAGTTGCAAATTGTACTATCCAAAATAATGCTAATGTAATTCTCAAAGCCAATTGTACTACAGAAATTTTTGGACCTTTTACAGTGCCGGTAGGCGCGAGGTTAGAGATAAGTAAATAATAAATTCATTTTTAATCCATATACGGCAGCAGCGCAAACTGTTGCCGTTTTGTTTTTTAAACTTGTACCCACTGAGATAATACAAAAAAATAGACTTTTGCCACAGATTTATTATGAATTTGTAATTAATGAAAAAAATAAAGCACGCAGATTTAAATCCTGCCAACATTTTTGTCTCCGTAATTTGCCCAATATATAATGAAGAGAAATATATTGCCGCCTGCATCGAATCCATACTTGAGCAAGATTTTCCAAAAGAAAAATTAGAGTTTTTGCTCATTGATGGAATGAGCACAGACAAAACTCGTGAGATTGTAAAGCATTATACCACAACTCATTCATTTATTCGTTTAATAGACAATCCGGATAAGGTGGCGCCTGTTGCTTTAAATATCGGTATAAGAAATGCTACGGGAAGTATTATAATCCGAATTGACGGGCATAGCGCTTTCCCTAAAAACTACATCTCCGTTTTAGTGAAATATCTCATTGATCTTGATGCAGATAATGTGGGTGGCTTATGGAACACACTTCCCGCTAAAAACACATTAGTTTGTAATGCCATAGCCATTGCGTCCGGTAATAAATTTGGCGTAGGCAACTCATTGCATAAAGTGGGATGCAAAGAGGTTATACAAACAGATACCGTTCCTTTCGGATGTTTTAGACGAGAAGTTTTTGACCAAATCGGTTTTTTTGATGAATATTTGCTACGTGCTGAGGATGATGAATTTAATGCACGATTAATTAACGCCGGAGGAAAAATATTTTTAATTCCCAACGTAGTAATAAATTATTATGCAAGAGATACATTCAACAAAATGTGCAAAATGTATTACCAATACGGTTTGTATAAACCATTGGTAATGAAAAAACTTGGAAGACCCGCCACACTCAGGCAATTCTTTCCAATGTTGTTTGTTTTGTATCTGTTTTTCGGATTAGCTTTAAGTTTTCTCTCAAAAACAACAATGTTTCTATATCTTTCTATTTTTCTCCTTTATTGGATATTGGGTTTGACCATGGGTGTAAAGGAAGCAAAGTTAAATAAAAAAGCAGGACTAATTTATCTTTTACCGCTCACTTTTTTTATGATCCATTTAAGTTATGGCTGGGGATATATTGTCGGAATTTTTAAAATTTTCACAAAAACAAAATTTTCAGCAAGCGTAACCCGATGATATTTTGTAAAAAAATAGATTTTTGCAACAAGTTTTATGATGACTAAAGTTACCCGCCATTTCCTGTCCTTTTTCTCCAAACTGCGCCGCTACTGCAAGCAAAAGTTGGGAATTAGCAACACCATTCTGCTATTGAGTTTTTTTACCGGCGTTTTTGGAGCTACCGCCGCCATCATTATCAAAAATTTGCTACACTTCACGGCTTCTTCTTTGACAAATGCATTTCCCAATGCAGAACACAATTATCTTTACTTGGCTTTTCCACTGTTGGGCATTATTATTACTATCGTTTTTGTAACACGTGTGGTGAAAGATGACATCAGCCACGGCGTAAGTAGAGTATTGAGCGCCATCAGTAAAGACAATGGTAAACTGAAACCGCACAACATGTATTCTTCTATGGTGGCGAGTTCCATTACGGTAGGTTTCGGCGGTTCGGTCGGTTTAGAGGCGCCTATGGTGCTCACCGGCTCGGCAATTGGGTCTAATGTAGCGCGTTATTTCAACATGAGCCCGAAAAACACGGTTTTGCTGTTGGCTTGCGGGTGCACCGCTGCCTTTGCCGCCGTTTTTAAAGCGCCCATCGCTGCGCTCGTTTTTGCTATAGAGCTGTTAATGATAGACTTTACGGCAGCTACCGTGCTACCGCTCATGATTTCGGCAGCTACCGGCATTGTGCTCTCCATCCTTTTTATGGGGCACAATGTGATGTTTACCGCTACAGGAGTAACTATATTTGATGTAAAAAATGTGCCTTATTATATATTACTCGGTGTGTTTACGGCATTCGTTTCGCTCTATTTTTTAAGAACATTAAGAACTATAGAAAAGTGGTTTTCAAAAATAAAACGCAAATATTTGAAAGGGATCTTGGGGGGACTTTTGCTTGGAGGGTTAATTTTCTTTTTCCCCATGTTTTACGGAGAAGGCTATATTTATATTAATGAGATTTTATCATCAAACGCACCGGAACTCATCTTCAAAAACTCACCGCTGCACCATTTTACCCATTTACCCTTGTTGTTTTTAGGGTTAATTTTAGCCGTTATTTTGTTAAAAGTGATTGCTACTGCGGTTACTACCGCATCGGGCGGAGTGGGTGGTACTTTTGCACCGGCATTGTTTATCGGCGGCTTTTGCGGCTTTTTCGTTTCGCATTGCTTTAATGTGTTTTTTGGATTGCAACTTCCTTATTTGCACTTCATTTTAGCCGGCATGGCAGGCATTATGTCGGGGGTGATGCTCACACCGCTTACGGCAATTTTTCTTACTGCCGAACTGTCCACCGGCTACACCTTACTCATTCCTTTAATGATAACATCTTCAATTTCTTACCTCATTGTTTCTCCTATTGAAAAATATTCGTTATACGGAAAACAATTAGCAGAAAAAGGAGAACTAAAAACGCACAACAAAGATTTTTTTGCCATGAAGAAAGTAGATTGGCGCACCTTAATTGATCATGATATCGCAACAATCCCTATTCATAGCACTTTAAGGGAATATATTCGCATTATTTCCAAATCTACCCGCAATCTTTTTGTAGTGGTTGATGAAAACCGGAAATTTGTTGGGTTATTGGTTATGGATTACCATCGCGAAACCATTTTCGACCAAAGTAAATACGACACTGTTTTTGTAGAAGAGCTGATGATTGAACCGGAAGAGTTTGTGTATGAGAACGATTCGACCAAAACAGTAATTGAAAAGTTTAAACGCACGGGCAACTATAATTTACCGATTGTTAGCACAGACCGAACTTACATTGGCTTCCTTTCGCGGGCAAAAGTCTTAACGGCTTATCGGGATTTTATTGCGGAGGAATCAAATGGTTAGAAACCTTCAAAAATATTTAACCTTAGCTCGTTCTCCCCGGATAAACTCTCACCGCTTCGGCTAAACATTCCATTGCTTCTTTCAAGTCATTCACATTCAGCACATAACTAATGCGAACTTCGTTTTTTACAGGAGCCGGATAGGAGTAGAATCCGGTAACCGGCGCCAACATTACGGTTTTGCCTTTATGGTTGAACGATTCTAATAGCCACTGGCAGAAATTGTCGGCATCATCAATCGGAAGGCTCGCTACCGCATAAAATGCACCTTTGGGATTGGGACAAAAACAGCCGGGCATCTTGTTGATAGCTTCTACCACACAGTCTCTTCGTGCAATGTAGTCGGCTACCACTTCATCGAAATAGGATTTCGGGGTATCGCAAGCAGCTTCTCCAAGAATTTGTCCGTAAGAAGGTGGGCTTAAACGGGCTTGTGCAAATTTCATAGCCGTATCCATTACTTCTTTGTTTTTAGAGATGAAGGCGCCCACGCGCACGCCACACGCACTGTAACGTTTTGAAACAGAGTCTAACAAGACTACGTGTTGATCGATGTGTTTAAGTTCCATTACGGAGTAGTGTTTTTCGCCATCGTAGCAAAATTCTCTGTAAACTTCATCTGCAAAAAGGAAAAGATCATATTTTTCTGCCAAATGTCCCAATTTTTCAATTTCCTCTTTCGAATATAAATATCCGGTAGGATTATTGGGGTTGCAAATCATGATCGCTTTTGTTTTTGGCGTAATAATTTTTTCAAACTCTTCAATTTCCGGCAATGCAAATCCGTTTTTAATGGTTGAAACAATGGGTTTTACCTTTACGCCGCAAGAGATTGCAAAACCGTTATAATTAGCATAAAACGGCTCAGGGATAATTACCTCATCATCCGGATTTAAACAGCTGTTGAACGCAAACAAAATCGCTTCGGAGCCACCACAAGTGATGATAATTTCATCAGGGGTAAGGTCAATTCCCACGCTTTTGTAATATTCCGCCAATTTTTTGCGATAGCTCAAATTTCCTGCCGAATGGCTGTATTCAATTACTTTTAAATTGTTGTTTTTTACAGCATCTAAAGCGTTTTTAGGCGTTTCCACATCGGGTTGTCCAATATTTAGATGGAAAACTTTGATACCGCGTTGTTTGGCTGCATCTGCAAAAGGAACAAGTTTACGAATAGGAGAAGCGGGCATTTCCGCACCTTTTTTTGAAATTTTTGGCATAGTGTTTTTTATTTTTGTTAATATTAAATTTTTATATAAACTCCCCCGCCCTTCGGGCACCCCTTCAAAATTTGAAGGGGATTATTCTACCGCTTTTTTTCTCTTTTTTTATGCTTCATCAATCTCATCTCTCAATCCTTCCATAATAAACTGCCTGCGGTCGTCATCATTTTTTCCCATATAAAACTCCAGCATGTCGTTTATTTTTGTGGTTTTATCCAATACCACAGGCTCGGCGCGCATGTTAGCTCCAATAAAATTCTTAAACTCCTTCGGGTCAATCTCTCCAAGTCCTTTAAAACGGGTAATTTCCGGTTTGTGCCCTAATTTTTTTATGGCATTCAGTTTTTCTTCCTCAGAGTAACAATAGATGGTTTCTTGTTTGTTTCTTACTCTGAATAAAGGTGTTTGAAGAATATAAACATGTCCCGATTTTACCAAGTTCGGAAAATATTTTAAGAAAAAAGTCAGTAATAACAAGCGAATGTGCATGCCGTCGTTGTCGGCATCAGTGGCAATAATAATGTTGTTGTAGCGCAAACCGTCTAATCCGTCTTCAATATTTAGCGCGGCTTGAAGCAGGCTAAATTCTTCATTTTCATAAATAATGCTTTTCGACTTTTTAAACGTATTCAAAGGTTTTCCGCGCAAACTGAACACGGCTTGCGTATTAGCATCTCTTGAAGAAGTGATGGAACCCGAAGCGGAATCACCTTCCGTGATAAAAATTTGAGTTTCAATGCCGCGTGCATCATTAGTATTAAAATGATAGCGGCAATCGCGCAATTTGCTGTTGTGCAAACTCACCTTTTTCTGCACTTCTTTTGAGCTTTTTTTAATGCTCGCAATCTCTTTCCGCTCTTTTTCCGATTCTAATATTTTTTTTAGAATGACGTCCGCAACTTCAGGATTCATGTGCAGATACTTATCTAACAATCTGCTTACCATGTCATTCACATAATTGCGGATGGTTTGCCCGCCCGGTTCCATGTGTTGCGAACCCAACTTGGTTTTAGTTTGCGCTTCAAAGCTGGCGTTTTTCACCCGAATGGAAAGCGCTGCTACAATGGAGTTTCGGATGTCGTTCGGATCAAAGTCTTTCTTGAAAAACTCGCGCACGGTTTTCACAATTGCTTCACGGAAAGCCTGTTGGTGCGTGCCGCCGTAAATGGTATATTGGCTGTTTACAAACGAATAATATTCTTCGCCGTATTTTCTACTTGTATGCACCAAAGCACATTCAAAACCATTGTCTCTTAAATGAATAGGCGGATAAAGCACTTCTGTGGAAACGTTATTGTTAATTAAATCCAACAACCCGTTTTTAGAAAAATATTTTTGCCCGTTAAAATTGATGGTTAATCCTCTATTCAGATACACATAATTCCACATCATCTTTTCGATATATTCATTATACCAATGAAAATTAACGAATAACGATTTATCGGGAACAAAAGTGATGCTGGTTCCGTTTTGCTCTTTAGTAGCTTCAATATTGTGTTCTACCAACTTAACCCCTTCGGAGAATTCAGCGCTTTTTTGTTTACCATCTACAAAACAATTTACTCTAAAAAATGTGGAAAGTGCGTTTACGGCTTTTACGCCCACGCCGTTCATTCCAATTGAGGTATCGTAAGCTTTGCTGTCGTCAAATTTGCCGCCGGTGTTAATTTTAGAGACGCAATCCACCATTTTTTTTAATGGGATACCGCGCCCGTAGTCGCGCACGGTTACTTTATCTTCTTTAATAGAAATTTCTATAGATTTTCCAAATCCACGCATAAATTCATCAATGCAGTTGTCCAGCACTTCTTTCAGTAAAACGTAAATGCCGTCATCGTGCGACGAACCGTCTCCCAATTTGCCGATGTACATTCCGGGACGTTCGCGAATGTGCACATTCCAATCCAATGATTTTATGCTATCTTCCGAATAATTAGACATATTCATAGTATATTTTAGCGGGGGCAAATATATATTAGATTTTCGATTTTTTACTATTTTTGCTATCGAATTTTTTGTTATGAAAAAACTACTCATTTTAGCTATTTCACTCATGTTTTTAAGTATTTCTTGTAATGATTCGAAGAAAAAGAAAAACATAAAAAAAGAGGAACCCATTTCCATTCAAACTCCGGCTTTTAATCCCGATTCGGCTTTTCATTTTGTAAAGGCGCAAACCGATTTCGGACCGCGTGTTCCCAACACGGAAGCACATCGAAAATGCGCTTTATTTTTGCAAGCCGAATTAGAGAGATATTGCGATACTGTTATCGTACAGCCTTTTACCGCTCTCACTTACGACGGTGTTAAAATACACGGTAAAAACATCATCGGTTCTTTTTTCCCGGAAAAACAAAAGCGGGTTTTGCTGGCTGCGCACTGGGATTCAAGACCTTTTGCCGACAACGATCCCAATCCTGCCAATAGAGACAAACCTGTTGACGGCGCTAACGACGGCGCAAGCGGCGTGGGCATTTTGTTAGAAATTGCACGTCAATTAAAAGAGAAAAAACCTGAAATAGGCGTGGATATTATCTTTTTTGATGCCGAAGATTGGGGAACACCAGGCGGGCAAAACATAGACGGCGACTGGTGGGCTTTGGGTTCACAACATTGGGCAAGAAACCCGCATGTTCCTAATTACAAAGCAAATTATGGAATTTTATTGGACATGGTAGGCGCACCTAATGCCAAATTCTTGCAAGAAGGAATTTCCATGCACTATGCTCCGCAAATTGTAGCAAAAGTTTGGGCAAAAGCCTATCAATTAGGATTTAAAGACTATTTTCTGAACTTTCCCGGCAATCACATCACCGATGATCATTTGTATGTAAATAGAATTGCAAGAATCCCGATGATCAACATTATTCATCAAGATCATAGCACAGGCACAGGATTTGTTTCTACCTGGCACACATTGCAAGACAATATTTCTAATATTGATAAACACACGTTGTATGTTGTGGGAACCACCGTATTGGCGGTAATCTATGATGAAAGGTAAATGTTATTTTTCTCTCACCTATTCAACAACCTGCACATTAATCCCATCCTTAAGCCTCGTAAGTGAAGTAACCGCTACCTTATCGCCATCCTTAAGACCGGAAAGTACTTCATAGTTAGCATCTAATCTTCTGCCGAGCATTACTTGTACGTAAGAAACAGTGTTATCATCATTTAAAAGATAAACATATCTGTCGCCGCTGCCGGGCTGTTTTACAATGGCGTTATCAGGTACTACTACATTATTGCGGCTGCCTAAGTTGAAAACGGCGCGAGCATACATTCCCGGGCGCACCTTGGCATTTGCGTTCGGAATGGTAATCTCCACAGGGAACGTGTGAGTACGTGCATCCAAAGTAGGATGAATCAGACTTACGCGCCCAATATACTCTTCCTTGCCCAAAATGTCAATTTGGATCTTCGCTTCCATTCCTTTTTTAATATCGTTGTATTGACTTTCCGAAACGTTAATTACCAACTTTACCGGACGAATTTGCTGAATTTGCAAGATAGGGTTGCCGGTAAATAAGTCGCCGCTATCGTAATTACGCATGGTAACCACGCCATTGAGAGGACTTACCAACTGTGTGTTTTCAGATAGATTGTCGTATGTATTTTGCGCAACATCCAACTGTGTTTTCATAGCATCCCAATCCGATTTGGAAACGCCTCCCACTTTATAAAGCTCGTCCAATCGTTTAAAACTTGCCTTCAAGTTGTCTAATTGGGTTTTTGCTTGGCGTAGCTGGGTAGCATCCATTTGCACCAATTTTTGTCCAACGGTAACAAAATCGCCTATTTCTACAAAAATCCGGTCAATTCTCCCGGGCACAGTGGGCGCAATATTGTTCACAGCTTCGGGACGTATTACGGCGGTATATTCAAAGATTTGAGCTACCATCTGCTCATGTACTTCCGCTACTCTAACCCTAACAGTATCATTTTGAGCAGTCTGATGAGAATTAATATCTTCGGATTTCTTTTGGCTACATGCAACACTCATTGCTGCCATTAAAATTGGGATAATTACCCACAATGTGTTTCTTTTCATATCTTGTTAATCTTAATAATCTTGTGAAAATCCCGGTTCAAGATAACTTAGTTAAAAACTCCAAGCGAACCCAATAGAATAAAGAATAGGCAACTGATAAATAACACTTGCCGTAAAACGATCTACATAAAAGATGTTGCTGTAGTTATACAGATTGGTTACAGAAGCGCTCAATTCAATAATATTTCTTTCTCCGAGGAAGAACTTCCTTTTCAAACTTGCATCTAATCTGTGATACGCCGGAAGACGTCCTTGATTGATCTCAGCAAGCATTACATAAGGTTCTTCATTATCTTGCACCCAATTGCCGGAAATACTACCATATCCCAAGTTAGGCAAAAAAGATTGCGTTTGTGTAAAAGGGAATCCCGATCCGAAGTTCCAACGTACATCTGCTTGCCACACTTTTCTTTTTTTGCCCCATTGGTAAGAAGCGAGCAAGTTCACATTATGCCTTCTGTCAAAATGCGGATAATATGTTATTTCAGCATCGGTTCTGGTTACCCAACTCAAAGTATACACTGCCCATACATAAAAGTTTTTATAATCAAGTTTTGCGGTAATGTCGCCGCCGTAAGCTACCCCTTTTTCCCATATAAAATCCTTGTCGGTATCAAATTGCTTATACCTATTCATATTGGTGAGCTGCGAAAAGTTTTTAAAGAATCCTTCAATGTTAATATTCGTGTATTTCAACAAATCTAACTCAACTCCCAAAACAATGTGTTGCGCCTTTTGCAGGGTATTTTTCATATCTTTCCCTAAAAACGTAGGCGGCAATTGTGATTGGTTAGGGCTTGACATGAAACCGTAGAACAAGTTCACCACATCTCTATCGGAAGTAATTGCCACAAAATTTTGAGAATATAAACCACCGGCAAGTTTTAACCTAACTTTCTTAGTTACGTTATACTTCAGTGCAAGCCTCGGTTCCGGAGAAGCAGTCAGTAGCGCAGCATAATATTGCAATCTGAAACTGGGCTCAACAAGGAATTTGTCTCTTAGGTTATATTTGTATTTCACAAAAAGCGATATATCTGTAGTGTAATCCGGAGGTATGGATATTACGTTATTGTTAACATCCGGGTAAGAATATCTTGTAGTAAATACATTCACATCTATGCCTGCCGAAAAAACACTTCTTCCTACAAAATAATTAAAAGCCCATTTAAACATCTCACTGTGGAGCGTGGTAGATCGCGGGGCATATCCGGCATCATTCAATGCCGCATTGTAGGTGGAGTGAGAAATCGTTCCCTCCATACTCATGGGGACTTCACCCGGAATAATCAGGAAGTGCGCACCTAACCCCCAGTTATTCCATCTATAATTAGCTACTTGAGAGTAATTTACCCTATCATCAAAGTTGAAGCCGAATAAGCTCAACTTGGTTCCTGTTTTTGTAGTCAATGAAATTTTCGCATACAAATCCCAAAAATTATAAGGAAGTCCTTGTTCTACATAAGGATAGAATACTTTTGCACTACGATCTAAGTAAGACCCTTTTGCCGATAAAATGAAACTCAACGCCGTACCTCTGTCTTCTTGCAGTTTTACTAAAGGACCTTCCAATAGCATACGCGCGCCAAACATGTTGACATCCATTTTTCCGGAAAGCCTTTTTTTATTGCCGTCCCTTGTTTTAATATCCATCACCGATGATATTCTTCCTCCGAATTCGGCGCCAAAGCCACCGGTATAAACATCGGCGCTGCTTATAATTTCCGTATCAAACACCGAAAAAAGCCCAATAGAGTGAAACGGGTTACAAATGAGCATCCCGTCTAACAGAAGCATATTTTGAATGGGTGTACCGCCGCGAATATACAGCTGTCCTCCTTGGTCTCCGGTAGATACAATGCCGGGCAGCACTTGCAAATACTGTGCAAAATCGGGCGTGCCGCCTATAGAAGGCATCATTGCCATATCTTTCGGAGTAATTGTAATTACTGAGATACGCGTTTCTTGCACACGACGTTGCCCTTCCGCATCCACCTGAACGGCATCCAACGTTTGTGAAGCCGGCTGGAGCAAATAACGTTTCTGTAATGTATTGTAATTTACAGTTACAGAATCTATTAGTGTCGTAAATCCAAGCATCGTAACTCTAACCTCATAATTTCCGTTTGGAATTCTATTAATAATAAAACCTCCGTATTGATCGGTCATCGCTCCAAAAGAAGTACCTGCCAATTGTACGGTACTGAACCGCACGGGTTCTCCATTAGAGGCATCGTATACAAAACCCTTAATAACACCATTTTGCGCAAAACTGCACGTTAACATTGCGAATAATAAAAGGGACAGAATAGATAGTCGTTTCATACTATTTTTTTTGGGCAGCAAAGGTAATTTTTTTTGTGTAATAAGTTGAAAAATAAACATAATTTTGCACCACTTTTTTTTTATATGAAAAAATACTTTGAAAATAAAGCCATTTGGATTACCGGCGCCTCCTCAGGAATTGGCGAAGCCTGTGCGTATGAACTCTCTAAACAGCGCGCAAAACTCATTTTAACCGCACTCGAAGAAGATATTTTGCAACAAGTTAAAGAAAAATGTCTGCAATGTGGCGCACAAGGAGTATATGTGTTACCGGCAAATTTAGCACAATTAGAATCTTTAGAGCATTTAGCCGAAAAGGCTTGGAGCTGTTTTGGCGCTATTGACCTGATTTTTAATAATGCCGGTATCAGTCAACGGGCAACCACCATAGATACGGATCTTTCTGTCATTAAAAAAATTATGGACGTCAATTATTTTGCACCCGTAATCTTAACCAAAGCGATTTTGCCAAAGATGATTGCCAACGGAGGCGGACAGCTTGCAGTAACTACAAGCATATCCGGAAAATTCGGATTTCCGTTACGTTCAGCCTATTGTTCTTCAAAACATGCCCTATATGGTTTCTTTGAAACAGTTGCAGCCGAATATTTTAATAATAATATTCGTGTAACCATCGTTTGTCCGGGGCGTGTGCAAACGAATATCTCGTTTTATGCGTTAGAAAAAGACGGAAAACAACACGGAAAATTAGATCCGGGACAAGCCAAAGGAGTTACCGCCCAACAAGTTGCAAAAAAAATTGTCCGTGCATTCGAAAGGAAAAAACCGGAAGTATTAGTCGGAAAAAGCGAATTGCTTATGGTGTATATAAAACGATTCTTTCCAGGATTATGTAGAAAAATAACGAGAAAGATTAAAGCGATGTAAATATGAATTACTCCAAACACGAATCCGCAATCATAGACAAAGGCAGCCACATCGGCGCCGGCACAAAAATTTGGCATTTTTCGCATATTATGCCGCATTGTAAAATTGGCGAAAACTGCAATATCGGACAAAATGTTGTTGTTTCCCCTGAGGTTGTGCTGGGAAATAATGTAAAAGTGCAGAATAATGTCTCCATTTATACCGGTGTAACCTGCGATGATGATGTTTTTTTGGGTCCTTCCATGGTGTTTACCAATATTATAAATCCGCGCTCCGCCATTATCCGAAGAGACCAATACGCCAAAACGCACGTGGGCAAGGGCGCCACCATAGGCGCAAATGCCACCATTGTTTGCGGACACAACATTGGAAAATACGCGTTTATCGGTGCCGGAGCAGTCGTTACCAAAGAAGTTCCCGATTACGCTTTAGTAGTAGGAAATCCGGCAAGACAAACCGGCTGGATGAGCGAATACGGACATCGTTTGCATTTTAACAGCGATGGTATCGCCATTTGTCCCGAATCAAACCAAAAATATAGTCTTGTAAATGGAAAAGTAACTCGCCTATAACTTCCCTTCTCCCTTCTCCTTTCTCCCTTCTCCTTCTACCCCATCAAGCAAACAACTTCCCTCTTCCTGATTATTCAACATTTTCAAAGCAACAATCACCTCTTCTACCGTGCCTACACACTCAAAAGGTTTGGTGACTTCTTTGCCAATAAGCTGATTAAAAAAGTGCCTCATTTCCGGTTTATTTAGCAAATCTTCGCCAAAAATCTGCAAACGTGTATTTTTATCTATGAATGGCGCTAAAATAATGTAAGCAAATAAGCACTTAGGGCAGCTGCCGCACCATTTGTTTTCTTTACTTCCCGCATTACAACTGCGAAAAACGGGGAAATATTGAGGATATTGCGCAAATTTCTCCGCAATTTGCAATTCCGAAAAAGAGCGTAAAAAACTATAGTAATGTGCACAATTTCCCATATAATCTTGCACATATTGCCGGAAATCTTCTTCAAATTCCAACGATTTGGAATATTGATGGTTGACCTCTGTTCCCAACACGGTAGCTTCGTTAGCGCTGGCTTCATTCGATAAAGCAATTTCGCGCACGCCGGTTCCGTAACTTGCTAACAATGTGTAAAAAGCCAACATGGCAGAAAAAGGGGTGTGCCCATTTAGAAAACCTTGTTTATTGCAAGTTAATAAATTAACATCTATTTCTCTATCTAAAATTACAATTTCATCCAAATCTTCAAAACCGGCAATTCGTGCACAATCCAAAGTGGCGCCGCGCGGATTGATAATAAAAGGAACTATTTTTCGCTCTTTTTTCAATTCTTCTAATGTCACTACGGAATCTTTACCGCCACCAATCGGAACAATTACTTTTTGTGAAGTTTCTATTTTTTTAAAATGTAAATGAGAGTAAAGCTTTGCTTTTTCTGCAAAAGAAAATTGCACAAAATCATTTAAGGTACAATCAATTTCATTTTGATAAAAAAATTCTCCCAGCCCTTTGTAGTATAATTTCTTCCACCAATCTTGCTGTGTTTCATCTAGAATATAATCATGAATTACAATTTGTGGAGAACAGATAGTCTTCCAATAACTTACCAACTCAATAAGCCCGATATTAAAAACAAGTCCTTCCATCTCATTTTTATGCATATTTTGTGCATATTTTCCAAAATTTAAAGTCATTTTTGGAGCAAAAACAAGCTCATTCGTTTGAAAGAAAAATTGCATAAAAACGCGATTCTCTTCTACTTGAAATTCGTATTTTAAATAATGAAAATGCGTATATTTTTTTCGCAATACATGAAACAATTCTTGATTATTCGCCATTATTTGCAAAATTTCATAATTACATCCCAAAATTTTTGTGCCGATTTATCCCAAGAAAAAGCGCGATTTCTTTCTTTGCCAAGTTGTATGAGTTTTGCGCGAAGCTGTTCATCCATAGCGATTTTTTCCATGGCATTTACAATTTCTTCTATAGATAGCGGGTTCACCAATACAGCTGCATCGCCTGCAACTTCAGGCATAGAGGTAGTATTGGAAGTAATTACAGGAACACGCGCAGCAAATCCCTCCAAAATGGGAACTCCAAATCCCTCAAAAAGAGAAGGATACACTAATACCAAAGCACTTGAAAGTACACGGTTCATTTCCTCAGTAGAAATATATCCGGTAAACACAATGTCTGATTTATGCTTTAATTGATTATAAGTCCTTTTTATATCCTCATCCCAATATTTGTTCGATCCTGCAAAAACAAACTTAAAATTTGCATGTTTTTCCCGAAATTGGTCAAAAGCTTGCATAATACGCTCCACATTTTTACGCTTATGCGCCGACCCTACAAAAACAAAATAGGGAACTCCGTCGGTTAAACGCTGAACTGTTTGTTTTTTTGTTTTCTCATCTACCTCAAAAAAGTCATCGGAAGCAGCATTGAAAACCACATCAATATTTTCTTTATCAATATGATACAGGTTAACAATGTCTTTTTTAGAAAATTCGGAAACCGTAATTAAATGATCTGTTTTTTTTGCAAAACGAGGAAAAAAATAAGTGAGATATTTTCGCACTAAGGGAGAAAAAAACGAAGGATAATGTTCAAAATTCAAATCATGAATCACATTGATTGTTTTAACGTCTGTGCCCAAACATACCCATCCATCTGTAGAAATAAAAAGATCAATTCTCTCTCTAGTAAGGGCTTTTTTTATACCGATTTCAAAAAAAAGGAACCACAGCAAAGGATGTCTCGCTTGCGGACGTACAATCACCGGCTTCACATTTGGAGCGAAGATGAAATAAGGATCGTAGGATCTGTCAAAGAAAAATACAAATTCATGTTCAGGATGTTGGGTAACAATACGTTTCAAAATCTCATAAGAAAACCACGCAATGCCGTCCATTTTTCCCTTAACAAAAAGTCGCGTATTAACTCCAATTCTCATACAAAGATTTACTCATTATAACGCTTTTTTTGCACAATATTTTGTATCAATCGCAATATTTTTCGTGAGACTGTCTTAAAAGCTTTTTCAAACACAGATGACACGGATGACGCAGATTTTCATAGATTTTATATTGTTAGAGTTCAAATAAATACAAATTTCAATATTGTATTATCTGTGTAAATCCGCGTCATCCGTGTCATCTGTGTTCTTTTACAGCAGCCCTGCCTTCGCGTGAAAATAAAAATCGCGCCATTACGTTTTAGTTATTATAAAAAACGAACCAAAATATAGTGTTTTATGCTTATAAAAGATATACTAAGAAAGCTTTTGATTTTTTTTCATTTAGATGTAACAAAAAATCTGCAATACGACAGACTTACGAAAGCAATAATGAAAAAGAACATTAAAAGAAACTCTAACTGTATTGATATAGGTTGCCATAAAGGCGAAATATTAAACATGATGATTCAATATTCGCCTGAGGGAAAGCATTATGCTTTTGAACCCATCCCTCGTTTATTTGCAGAATTGGAAAAAAAATTCAAAAATAAGGCGCAAATTTTTCCGTACGCACTTTCGGACAGTGAAGGAATTTCTACATTTCAATTTGTTAAAAATGCACCTGCTTACAGTGGCTTAATCAAAAGAAAATATGATATTTCCAATCCGGAAATTGAAGAAATAGAAGTAGAAATAAAAACGTTAGACGAACTTATTCCTTTAGATGAAAAGATAGATTTTATTAAAATTGATGTAGAAGGTGCAGAGTTTGGTGTATTAAAAGGTGCGAAAAAACTATTAACAAAAAATAAATCTACAATCTTATTTGAGTGCGGAAAAGGTGCAAGTGATTATTACGGCACCAACCCTCTTGATTTATACGACTTTATTAGTGAAGTTGGCTTGAAAATATTCACGCTTACCTCCTACATTAAAAATAAACCTCCGTTAAATAAAAATGAGTTTGGTGATTGTTTTAACACAAATACCGAATATTATTTTGTGGCAACTTCCATGTCAAAATAAAATTTGATCTTAAAATGCTGCATAAACCAAAGTCGTAGCGTTTTTTTCTAATTCAATGGTAAAATTATCTGCAAGCGCTTCGTTCAAAGAGCCTTCCCACAATTCCTTAAACTTTTGTTTATGAACGGAATATTTTAGTCCATGAAAAGTAATTTCCGCCTCCGGAGAAAAACTGAAAACAGAGATTTGTTGTCCGGAATAGCTTTCAAGAGTTGTAGTGCAATTTATTGGAGTAAAAATACCATAATTGGTAACCATTTTTAGCGAAAGTTTGTTAGCATAATGCATTAAGATGCCGATATTGGCTAAAAAATGGTCGTCGCGCCAGCCGGTAGCTCCTAAAATGACAACGTTTTCCCATCCACTTTCAATACAATATTTTATCGCTTTTTGCAAATCATTGTATTCAAGACAGTCATCCATGCGGATGATGGATTTGTACTTTTCTTTTTGCGCCGGAATCATTGAGTCACAGTCTCCTATAATGATATGTGGGTGCATATTTTGTTGTTCTAAAAAAGAGATGGCGCCATCACAACAGATGAGTTTCTCTGCGTTTTTTAGAATATTAACAGGAATGGCGTGTGAAGGTGGCTCCCCGTTTGCTAAAATTACAATTTTTGAATATTGTGAAACAGACGTATCTATTTTCATTGTTTTAACGTTATCCTTTATGATTTGCAAAAGTATATAAACAATCAACATGTACATCCTCCACCTTCCTTCCTGGTTTTCCAACGAAAAAATGCCTTTTTGCGGTAATTTCATAGAAAAACATATTGCTGCAATCTCCATGTCGCAGAAATGTGTTACGTTAAAGGTGGTAAGAGGCGCGAAGGCGCAAAAGCGCGAAAGCACGAATGCAGAAACGCAATACACTGAATATCATATAAGTGAAAACAATATTTTAGTAGAATATTTTATTAATGATGAAACCTCCTTTCTGGGAAAAGTCCGGATGAAAATCCGAGAATGGTATTATTACAGAAAAGGAATGAAATTCATTGAAAAACAGTATGGAAAGCCTAAACTGATTCATTTGCACGTGGCGCTCCCCATGGGCAAACTTGCCGTAAAGTGGAGCAAAAAATGGAATATTCCTTTGGTATTAACCGAACATTGGAGCATCTATAACCCACTGAATCGCACGTTGATTACTCCGGCTCAAAAAAGAAAATTTGAAAACATTTACGCTGCTCTTTCAGGAATTACCACAGTGTCTAACAATCTATTAAACAACATTCAGGAATTATTTTCCATAAAAAAGAGCGCCATTATTTATAATGTGGTAGACACAGGATTATTCGTTCCTCAAAAGAATGATAATTCACCAAAAAAAATACTTCACATTTCTACTTTAGACGAGAGCGCCAAAAATTTCATGGGCATTTTGGAAAGCATTAAATTATTAAGCGAAAAAAGACAGGATTTTGTTTTAGAAGTGATTCACGAGTTTAGAAATTTAGAAGCAGAAGCGTACGTGAAAGAGCATCACCTTGAAAAATTTGTACATTTTTTGGGAAGTATGTCTGAAAAGCAAGTGGCTGCAAAGATGGGCGCATCCGATTTTTTCCTTCTTTTTTCTAATTATGAAAACCTCCCATGCGTACTCTTAGAAGCGATGAGCTGTGGAAAACCCGTGATTACCACGCCTGTAGGAGGAATTTCCGAAATTGTGAATGCAGAAAGAGGCATCTTTGTTGAGCCTAAAAACGTTAACCAGCTTGTTGAAAAATTGGATTTTATGTTGCAGCATTTTGAAACTTTTAACGGAGAATTTGCCCGAAATTATGCCGTAACTCATTTCTCAAAAGATGTTATATGCCGGCAATTTAAAGAATTTTATGAGGTTATCCTTCATTCAAGCAACAAGAGCTAACACTTTTTAGTCTCCAATATTATAAAAGTACCGATTCACCTTCTCTTTATAATAATACTGCAACGATGGCGGCACCGTTTTTAACAGCTCTGTTTGCTGACTTCGGTTTTTGTCAAACTGCCACTCTTTAGGTGGAGAAGGATTATATCGCTCGCGAGCTTCGGTAGATTCGCGCTTTTCCTCTCTTTCACGCTCTTGTTGGGCGCGCTCGCTTTCTAACATACGCATTTCAATATTCTTTTGTCGGCTAATAGTTTGCGTTGAAATAGAGCGATTTACAAGTTCTCTCTCTGTTTTTTTCATCTCTTCAAGAAGCTCTTCTATAGATTTGTCGCCGGTTCCGTATTGTCCTCGCAATTCATCGTTATAATCCTGCATCATTTTGCGAATCGCTTCTTGTTGGGCAGCCATACGAGCAAACTGTTCGCTCATGCCTTGCTGTCCGGGCGCAGGCGCTTGGCCATCCGGCTTACTGCCTTGCTCCATAGAGCGTTTCATCGCTTCCATTTGGCGATTTAGCTGCTGTTGAAGCTCACGTGCCGATTTGGCTTTTCCCTTGCCTTTCCCCGGTTTGCTGCAATCGCCACACTTGCTTTTTTTACTTTTACAACAACTCGAGTTGCCCTGCATTTGCGTATCCTTCATCTTTTTCAAAGATTCCGCCAACATTAATGCCAAGTTATTCATCGAAGTTAAAGCAAACTGCTGATTAGAAAGCGCCGGCGGAATTTTTCGATCTACCAATTGTTCTATAGAGGCTTTTGAGTATTCTCTAATTTTCGTAACCTCTTTGGTAATAAACGGTTCTACCATCGGCTGACGTTTTGCCAATTGGGTCAGCGAGTCGCCAATCATGCGCATATAGTCTTGAATATTAGATTGTTCACGAATATAATCTGTTAGTAAAGGCGACTTTGCACCGACTTTTCTCACGCCTTGCATTACATCTTCTTGCTTAAAAGAAACCCTAATGAGATTATCTAAAATTTGACGCAATGTTTCTATATCTTCGGCAAGGTCTTCCTCTTCGGCTTCATCTTTTTCTTGTTGCAAACTATCTGCCATATCTTCCATTTGTTGCGCAGCATCACTTTGGCTATCTTTGGCTCTCGAACGGTTATTTTTATTCAACTGTTCCGCCGCCTCTTTCATTTTTTGCATAATTTGCTGCTCCTGCTCCGAACGATTTTGCAATTTATTCGGCTCTTCCAATTCTTTATTCAATTTATGCAAATCTTGTATCTCTTTTTGCAAGTCTTGAAACTTTTGATTTAATTGTTCTTGTTTTTGTTGCAAATCTTCTTTCGGAGTTGCTCTTTGGTCGGTTTGTTGTGATAAGTCTCTCTGCTCTTGTGCTAAATTGCGCATGTTATCAATTACTTCTTGAAACTTCTTCTCAAATTCCAACAATTTAAACAATGACAACTGCTGATCTAAAGATTTATTAATATCCTCTGCGCTCATTTTCATTTTTTCCAACGCATCGCGCATTTGGTCTTTATTCATTTCCTGCATCATATTCTGCATCTTTTCAATCAGATCCTTTATTTCATCAGAAAGCAGATTATCGAAGCGTTTTTGCAGTTCTTCCTGTTTTTTCAAGATTTCGGCAGCCGTATTTTTATACTGCTCCTCTTTCATTAAGTTTCTATCTTGCTCATTTTTGGATTCTTGAATCTTGTTTTGTAGCTCTTTGTATTGCTCCATCAACGCTTCCATTTTCTTTTTATCTTGCCAAGATGGTTCCTTTGCTGTTAGCAATTGGTGGCTCAATTTTTCCATTTCTTTCGCTAAATCTGCCGCTTCTTTTGCCAAATCTTCCATGGCATTTTTCGTTTGCTCGTTGCTTTGCGCAATCTCTTCGTTAATCTCATCCATCGTTTTTAACCGGAAAGTAACTGCTTGTGTTTTTGCAGTTTTTGGTCCGTTTACTCCATCATTATCTTTCACTTCAAAAAAATACTCCATAGCGTATCCCGGACGTAAATTTAATGAACCGGCATCAAAATTAAAATAAAAATCTTGAATTGTAGCATTTTTATCAAAATGTATATCTATCGTTTTATCTTGTTCCAACAAATTTTTACTATCATCAAAAATAGAATATACAAACCTCAAACTCGTAAAACCATAATCATCTCTAATATTGCCTTTAAAATACACTCGATCCGCGAATAAAGAATCGGCTTGACTTTGTACGCCAATTTCAGGATACAAATCTTTAATTACCTGAATATTATATGATAATGTATCAGGGCTTACGAAATATTGATTTTTAGAAATAGTGGCGTAGTGAAAGCTTTCGCGAGCGGTGTGAGAAAATGTAAATACTTCTTTTTCAGGAATTAATTTTTCTTCTTTATCCTGTAAAAGAAAATCGATTTGATTGGTATTTTTGGTATAAAACTTCCAAGTAATGCGCGTTCCTTCAGGTACGGTAGCATCGCCGTTGTTTTCAATAATTTCCTTGTTTTTATTGAGATACGAAGGATAGCTTAATTCCATGACATAACTTACAATCACAGGTTTGGGAAGCACATTTATTGTATAAAAACTTGTGGTAACCTCTTCGGTTTGCAATTGAAACGTCATGTCTCTTTGCAGGTTAGAAAAGGTATAAGTAAATTCCGTATTCGATTGCTTAACACATCGGTAGTTGCGTTTATCATACACAATGAAAAGTTCATTGGGTGTTTCATCACCTACAATTTTAATATATACGGTAAAATCATCATTTTGCAGCGCTTTTAAGCTTTTGTTGGTTATTTCAATTTTATACGGCGCCGGTTTCTCAAAATGTTGCTGATATTGTACAATTCGTTGCGTAGATTCTGTGAAAATTTCACTTTTTGTAGAAAAAAGCACAAAAAGCAGCAACACCGGAATCATTGCCCATTTTACAAAGCGGGTGCTTTTTTTAAATGGAATGGCTTTAACGAATGCAAACGGTTTTAGTGTCTCAATTTTGGTATCAATTGCCGCATTCAGCAAGTCTATACTTTTGTATTTTCCATTTTCAATTTGACTTTCTAATTGAATAATATTAAGTAATTTATCGTCAATTTCAGGAAAATGTTTGCCAATAATTTTAGAGACAGTTAAAGAATTTAAAGTCTTCCCTAAGCCTGCTATTTTTAAAAGCGGATAAATAACATAAATGGCAATAGTTGCAACAAATAGCGCCAAATATGTATAAAAAAGCACCGCACGTGTCGTAGAATTTAGGTAAGAAAAATACTCTAACAACGTAAATGCTATAAAAACTCCGGTAGTAATCATCACGAAAATAAGCGCCCCCTTATACAATTTATTGAGGTAGTATTTTCGTACAAAGTCTTTGATTTTTTGATGAATAAAAATTCTATTTTCTGTCATAAAATATAGTAAAAGTAGTTTTAAAACGAAACGGGGGCGAAAATCGTATTTTTAAACATAACTTGGCTATTATTTTATTTGGCTCAATCGTATTTTTAGCGATTATAGTATATATCAGAAAAAAATATATTTTCGCGCCCCTTAAAAAAAGTATTAATTAAAAAAGAAAGAGGTATTTTTTATGATCGTTGTAACAGTTAAAGAAGGCGAAACTATTGACAGAGCCTTGAAAAAATTGAAAAGAAAATTTGAGAAAACCGGCGTAGTTCGTGAATTGCGCGCACGTCAAAAATTCACCAAACCTTCTGTCATTAAAAGAGATCAAATGAAGAAAGCTGTTTATGTTCAACAAATGCTTTCAAGAGCCGCCGATGAATAACAAACGCGACATGAGATTAAAAATGGCTGTTCTTTTTGGACAGCCATTTTTTTTAATTTGGTGACAGCTGCACAGCCGTCGTATTATTTTTAATAACTATACCCCCACCGCCAAATCTCAAAAGCATCTAAATTAGCGGGCAATGTCTCCAAAAATCCATATTGATAAATCGGAAATATGCCCAACAATGCTTCTTCCGAATCGCCGTGCACAAGCGTAACCGATACAGGCACCGCTTTCCTGAGGCGATAACCTGTGTTTTTATGTTTGGGATTTGCTGAAAAAGCTTCATTAAAATTGACTTTCAAATCTGTTGAAGCGATAGGCGTGCATTTTAGATAGTAATTATATGCGTTGGTTTTGCTCATTGAGGTACTAAAACCTGAGGTTGGTGCTACCGAGCACACAGACTGTAAAGCATAGTTGCTATTGGGGTGAATGATGAATATCTCATGAAAATCCTCTAAAACAGTAACTCCTATAAATAGCTCTAAGTATTTTTTCTCTAATTCATCTAACTGATTGATAAGATATTCGAAGGCTTCTTTTTCAAGAGTGGTTTCTTGTGCAAAAGAGAGGATGGCATACCGGTCGTCGCGTATTTTTTCAATAAAATCAACAGCTGCTTGAGCTTGTTGAGCTAATGTTTTTGTAGTAACTTTAGTTTGTGTTACAGGAACTTGGGTAACTACGCCGTCAATAATTTTTGTTTCGGTATACGTCTCGTAGGTTTGTTGCATCACTACATCTGCAAAATTTTTAAAGAAATCGGGTAAAATATTTGTATTATTTTGCTCCAAAGTTGAAAAAGTTTGAAAACCGGCAGTTGCATTATTGGCATGTAAGGTTTGCAAAAAATTATTTTTTATTTGCGCAGAAGAAAGCTCAGCTACAAATTGCAAGGTTTCATCCGGAACAGAAAAAGGAGTTAGGAGTATGTTTTTTAGCTCGAAAGAAACGCTATTTTCTTTGCAATAATTAGTAATACCCAGCAATTTTTCTGCAAAATCGACATATAGTCCTTTAATATTGGTAGTTTTTGTAACCACAACCTCCACTTTAAAAGCCGTTTTAGGCAATGTGTAAAAAAAAGTAGGATTTGCAATGTCTGTTTTCGATGTTACGGGCAATTGGTGAACTGCTTTCTGGGCATAAACATTCAGAGAAACAAATAATCCTAAAAAAATGATGAGCGATTTCTTTATCATAAAAACAATTTTTAATTTCGCCGCAAATATAATAGGATATGGTTTATAAATTGATTTTTTTGTTACATCATGCAAAAAAAATAACTTTTCTTGCATTTTTAGTATGTAGCTTTACATTTTTACATGCGCAAAATAAAAGCTACAGTTACCAATACGAGGTCGTTAAAATGGATTCTACCTTTGATAAAGAAGCCGATTTAACCATTGAAACGTACATGACTTATTTAAAACGGGAAAAAGACATGAAAATGAACCAAGTTATTGGAACTTCAAAAGATGTTTTGGTTTCATTTTCTCCCATGAGTCCACTATCTAATTTATTGGTAGATATGCTTTTTGAATGGGGCAACAATTATTTGGCACACAAAAAATTGGGAAAAGCAGATTTAGCATTGCTGAACTTTGGAGGAATTAGAGCGGCACTACCCCAAGGCGACATAACAGTGGGCGATATTTTCCAAATCTCTCCTTTTGATAACACAATAACATTCGTTTATATGAAAGGAAGCGAACTGCAAAAGATGTTTGACGGCTTTTCCGAAAGAAGAAATGCGCCTATGGCAAATGTACATACTACTTACCAAAATGGTAGATTAATCTCTTATACGATTGGAGGCGCTCCATTAGAAGATGATAAAATTTATACTATAGTAACCATCAACTTTTTGGCATTAGGCGGCGATGGCTTTTTAAGTCAGGTTACTCCGGAGTCAGTAACGTATCTTGATACGGCAATCCGAGATGTTTTTATTGATGAAATACGGAAACGAACGGTGCAAGGCATTGAGATTGAGGGAGTAATTGATAATCGAGTGGTTATAAAACCAACGCCCTAATTGTTCGAGGCAGCACCGCTTTCACATTATTATTTTTCCACCGGCAGCGGCTTATCAATTTCCTCATGCCAAGGCAAGCCATACTTTCCAATCTCGGCCATAAACGGATCCGGGTCAAATTCTTCTACGTTAAATACGCCTTTGCCGTTCCATTTTCCGGTAAGTATCATTTTTGCGCCTAACATGGCGGGAACGCCGGTTGTGTATGAAATTGCCTGTGCGCCAGTCTCTTTATATGCTTCGGCATGGTCGCAATTGTTCCAAATATAGTAGGTACGCTCTTTACCATCTTTAATACCGCGAATTTGGCATCCGATGGAGGTTTCCCCTTTATAGCCTTCTGCTAATGAGGAAGGTTCCGGAAGTACCGCTTTCAAAAATTGCAACGGCACAATTTCTCTACCTTCGTACATTACGGGTTTAATGCTGGTCATGCCTACTTCTTGCAACACATTCAACACGTTGATGTATTTTGGGCCGAAAGTCATCCAAAAACGGGCGCGTTTCAGCGTTGGAAAATTTTTCGTTAAGGATTCCAACTCTTCATGAAACAGCAAATAAGATTCTCTTTCGCCGATATTTGGGTAATAAATCGGTTTGTGAATGGACATGGCGGGAATTTCGTGCCAAGCGCCATTTTCCCAATATTTTCCAGGCTGCGTAATTTCGCGAATATTGATTTCTGGGTTAAAATTGGTGGCAAATGCCTTGCCGTGGTCGCCGGCGTTGCAATCCACAATATCCAAATAATGAATCTCATCGAAATGATGCTTGGCGGCATACGCAGTGTAAATTCCCGTAACGCCGGGGTCGAAACCACAGCCTAACAGCGCCATAATGCCGGCTTCTTTAAACCTGTTGTGGTACGCCCATTGCCATTTATATTCAAATTTAGCTTCATCAATCGGCTCATAGTTAGCGGTATCCATGTAGTGCGTTTTAGTTGCCAAACAAGCGTCCATAATAGGAAGATCTTGATAAGGTAGCGCCACATTAATTACCAAATCGGGCTTGTAGTTTTCGATCAATGCGATGAGTTCGGGAACGTTATCCGCGTCTATTTGTGCGGTTTCAATGCGGTTTCCGCCTATTTCCGCTGCAATTTTATCGCATTTCGATTTGGTTCTACTTGCCAACATTATGTTGGAAAAAACTTCGGGAACGGCTGCACATTTATGCGCCACGACTGCGCCCACGCCACCGGCGCCGATAATTAATACTCTTGCCATACTTTCTTTTTTAGTTGTTTAAATAATAACGTGGCAAAGATAAATTGTTTTTAAAGATTTCAGAAAAGAGCGACTTTTTTTTTAATTTTGCCCCCACTATGAAAATCGGTTTATATTTCGGATCCTTCAACCCCATTCACAACGGGCACCTTGCCATTGCACAGTTTTTAATGCAAAAATCACTATTTGACCAAATTTGGATGGTCGTTTCTCCAAATAATCCTTTAAAAGATAAAAATGGTTTAGCTCCCGAAGACGATCGGTTGAATATGGTAAAATTGGCAATTCAAGATTTTCCGTATCTGCACGCTTGCGATGTGGAGTTTTCGCTTCCTTCCCCTTCTTATACCATAAACACCTTGTATTGTCTTGAAAAACAATATCCAAATTATGAATTTTCTTTGATTTTGGGTGCTGATAATATTGAAAACTTTCACAAATGGAAAGATTATGAAGAGATTTTAAGTCGGTATATGCTTTATGTTTACCCGCGTAGTAATGAAACTTTTGAAAAAATCATAGAGCATCCGCATATCGTTTATTTAGATGCGCCGTTGCTTCCGGTTTCTGCTACTGAAATTCGTACTTTATTACAGCAAAAAATGCCGGTTGCGGAGTATTTGCCGGATTTAGTGATACGGTATATTGAAGAAAAACGGCTTTATTTTTGAACTGAATAATAAGATGCTCAAAATCAGATTATTTTTTTCTATCTTTATTGGCTCTCTTAAAAAACATAAAGACTCCGGCAACAGATGCAATAGCACCAATGGCTATCATCGCTGCTTCCTTTCCAAAACCTTTATATATAGAATAATACACCAAAAAAGAGATTATACAAACAGAGAAAAACGCAAAACAAATGCCCAGTATTGTGGCAATCATATAGCTTTTCGTCATTCTATTTTCTGTTTTCCTGCGATGCAATGCTTCAGATTCAGCCATAGTAATAATACGTTCCGCTAATCCCGGATGTACCTCATTATATTTGGCAAGAGCTTCGGGAGGTGGAATAGGCCCTGAATAATGCTGTTGCGCAATAACGCTACGCGATATTTGAGGTTTCTTGCTCATATACTTTTCTAATATCAGTTCCTATTTTTATCCAATCACTTTCAATGCTATCCATATCCGCAATACTTTTTCTATAATCCAAAATTTGTGTTATTGGATTAGAGGTCAATCCAAAAACATAGAAGAATCCATTAATAAAAATGTATTTTGAATTAAAAATCTTGCTGTTCATTTTTAATTAGATGTTTTGCTGTTTTTAACGCTGCAAAACTATAAATTATTTTAATACTCCATACTTTTCTAAAATTGTTGAAATAGTAGTGAAAAATTAGATGAAAATAAATCTTATTTTCGCAGAGTTCAAAAACATATTGCAATGAGCAAAATAACCACCTTTCTTTTAACTCTCAGCATCACATTTTACGCCTGCACAACCCAGCCGCCCACTACCCACATTTCGGGAGAAGCCCTCGGCACCTACTACCACATTACCATTGCAGATAAAAACAACATTACCCAATTGCAAATCGATTCGGTAATTGCCGAATTGAATAACACAGCTTCTATTTTTAACCCTAATTCGTTGGTTTCGCGTATTAATAGAAACGAAACAGATACATTAAATCAAATTTTGAAAGATATTTTAGAAGTATCGCTGCAAGTGTGTGAAGAAACCGGCGGCGCTTTCGATTTTACAGTGGGCGCATTGGTAAATTTGTGGGGATTCGGGAAAGATACCCTCAAAAAAGTATCGCCGGAAGAAGTTGCAAAAGCATTAGAAACAGTTGGTTACAAAAAAATAAAAATAGACAGAAGCAGAATTATCAAAGAAAATCCGGAAACACAACTCAATTTCAATGCCGTTGCCAAAGGATATTGCGTAGACTTAGTAGCAGCATTTTTAACATCAAAAGGATTAGAGAATTTTTTAGTGGATATTGGCGGCGAATTAAGCGTGCACGGCAAACGCGCGCCCAATAAAAAGTGGCGTGTAGGCATACAAAAACCCACCGAAACCAAAAAAGATGCCATATCCGCAGAAGAGATCATGGAACTTCAAGATATTTCGGTGGCGACCTCCGGAAACTATCGCAATTACATTGAAATAAACGGAAAACGATACGGGCACACCATCAATCCACACACCGGCTATCCGGAAATGACAGATTTATTGAGCGTTACCGTGTTAGCTCCTACCTGCGCTCTCGCTGATGCTTACGCCACCGCCTTCATGGTAATGGGCGCCCAAAAAGCCCAAACATTCGTAGCCCAAGATCCTAAAATAGAAGCCTATTTTATAACAGTAACGAATGATAAATAATAAGTAAACTCTCCGTGATTCTTTGTGTATTCTCTGTGTAACTCTGTGAAATAAAAAATATTAAAAAAATAAATAACAAAATAATGCAAACCTACAACAATCAAAACTTTTTCCTCATCGCCGGACCCTGCGTCGTAGAAAACGAAAACACCACCTTGCACATTGCCCAAACCATTGATGCCATTTGCAAACGCTTGGAAATCCATTTCTATTTCAAGGCTTCGTACCGCAAAGCCAACCGCTCTTCCATGTACTCATTTACCGGCATTGGCGATATAGAAGCCTTATCTGTATTAGCAAAAGTTAAAGAGCAATTGGGACTTCCCATTGTCACCGATATTCATGCGCCCGAAGAAGCGCATCTTGCTGCACAAGTTGCCGATGTACTTCAAATTCCGGCGTTTTTATGTCGCCAAACCGAGCTATTGCAAGCCGCTGCGAAAACCGGCAAGGTAGTTAACATAAAAAAAGGACAATTTTTATCTCCCGAGTCAATGCAATTTGCCGTTGAAAAAGTGCGAGCAGCCGGCAATCCGAATGTAATGATTACCGAGCGCGGCACCAGCTTTGGCTACCACGATCTTATCGTGGATTTTAGAGGCATTAAAGCACTAAGACAGAACAGATGTCCGGTGGTTTTAGATTGTACTCACGCACTGCAACAACCCAATCAGTCGGGAGGCGTTACAGGCGGACATCCCGAACTCATTGAAACGTTGGCAAAAGCCGGTATTGCCGTAGGATTTGACGGTATTTTCTTGGAAACGCACCCTGATCCTAAAAATGCGCTTTCCGATGGCGCCAATATGCTGCCGCTTTCGCAGTTGGAAACTTTGCTTGAGAAATTGTTGAAAATTAGGCATGCGGTGATTTAATCCCGAAACAATATATAAAGAACAGTAAACCTTATTACCATGAAAAGAACAATTTTAAACTTATTTACTGTTGTGTTGCTATTGATGATAGCTACTTCTTCCTGTAAAAAAGAGCCTGTTTCAGGCATTACACTTGAGCCAAGCCTTTTATACTTTAATGGAGTTGGGCAAACGGAAACCTTAACAACGAAAATAATGCCAGCAAATGCTGCCAATCAAAAAGTAAATTGGGAAAGTAGCGATAACAATGTGGCAACAGTGCACAATGGCATGGTAACTTCCATTTCATTCGGCAAAGCTACCATTACGGTTACTACCCAAGATGGAAACAGAACAGCCAAATGTTTTGTGACTGTTTATGATCCTTCCACTCTACCGGAAATGATATTTGTAGAGGGTGGAACATTTACGAGGGGTTGCACCGATGATGAATGCTTTGACGCCCCAGACCTTCCGGCACATCAGGTTACATTAAGTAGTTTTAAAATAGCCATATATCCCGTTACTCAAAAGATGTGGCAAGCCATTATGGGCAGCAATCCAAGTTTTTATTTTGGAGATGATGTGCCTGTTCACGGAGTAAGTTGGGATGATGTACAGGAATTTATTAAAGATTTAAATGCGGCTACCGGCAAAAAATATCGTTTACCTACGGAAGCAGAATGGGAATACGCGGCACGTGGGGGTAATCAAACTATGGGTTATAAATACAGTGGCAGCGATAGCATTAATGAAGTAGCTTGGTACCAGGGCAATAGCGGTTTGAAGCCTCATCCGGTAGGCACAAAAAAATCAAACGAATTGGGTATTTATGATATGAGTGGAAATGTGAGGGAATGGTGTCAAGATGGATTCTACAGATATTCTGCTGATCCACAGACGAATCCACAAGCACCCGATAATATTTCGCGCGTGGTTCGTGGTGGTAGCGCTACTGACCCTATACTCTATCCTACCTATTACTGCCGTGTTTCGGCCCGTATGGGTTGGCACCATAGCTACCGTGGTGGATTAGGAATTATTTCTGACCTTTTTGGTTTTAGGCTTGTTCTTCCTGTTGATCCATAATTATATGTTTTATGAAAAAAAGATAGACGAACTCACCAAAATATTAGCCTCTAAAACTGTTTGTTTAGATTAACATAAAGAAATTCCTCGTGTATTATACGATGAAATCCTAACGAACAGAAATGAACCTGTTTGTAAGTATATTTTCGCAATAATGCCAAATCGACTTGAAAAATGAAAGGGTCACATACGTTTTATACCTTGCTCCAACGACAAAAAAGCCTGTTTATAAGCATATTTCCGCAATAACGCCAAATCAGCTTGAAAAACAAAAGCCTCTTCCCGTAACTCGTAACTCGTAACTTGTAACTCAACAGGCTTCACAACCTTATTTATAGCTTTTACTATAGCTTGTAGCGGGCGGGCAAAACCTGTTCCCACCTCATAAATACCATTTTGCGGTGTATGGTTTAGAAAATAGTAAAGCACTTTCGTTACATCGTTCACATAAATATAATCTTGAATGATATTTTTTTCTACACAAATTTCGGTGACATTTTCTGCATATTTCTGATATATTTTATACACTTCTGAGGCATTTTCTGCTTTGTGTGCCTCATTTTTACCATATACTTGAAAAAATTTAAGCCCTGCCCAAAAAGGAGGTGTTCGTTGCTGTTTCTCAATCCATTGGTCAAAAATATATTTTGATTTGGCAAATAAAGAAAGAGAATTAACATCGTTTGTAAAATAAGAAGAAGCATAAATGAGCGGAATGCTTTTAAATGTAGCAAAACTCCAAATTCTTTGTGAAAAATCTACATTTAATGTTTCAAAAATGTCATTTTCGGTAGAAAAATAATCGGTTCGTGCGCCCAAGTGGTAAATAAAGTCAATGTGTTGCACATTTTTTTCTGCCCAATGAAAAAAGTGTTCCCGTGGAATTTTATCTACATATTCTAAATCTTCCCAATTTTTTCGTTTTTTTTCTTGGGTAAAATCATCCACAAGAATAATATTTTTTATGCCGTGAAAATTTAATTTTCTGCATAAATGGCTGCCGATAAATCCTGCCGCACCGGTTATAACAATCACAATTCAACTATTTTAATTGTAATGAAGAAGTGTTTCTACGATCTCTTTTCCTGCATTTCCATCTCCATATAGATTTTGGTTAAAATTTGATTCGGGTAGCAATATCATTTTTTCTACCGCATTTATAATTTTGTTAGTATCGCTGCCCACAAGCGTGTTACAACCTGCATTTACAAGTTCCACCCATTCCGTTTCTTCGCGTAAGGTTACGCATGGTTTTTTAAAAAAGTAGGCTTCTTTTTGCAAGCCGCCGCTATCGGTCATCACCAAACTGCAATTGCTTAATAATGCAATCATTTCCAAATATCCTACAGGTTCAATAAAGTGGATATGCGATTTTTCAAAATCGTACTGCATATCCTCCAATTTTTTTTTCGTGCGCGGGTGTAAAGGCAAAATCATGCCGTATTTTTCGGCGATTTTTTCGAGGGCGGAGAAAATGGAATGTAGTTTTTCGGGCGTGTCGGTGTTTTCGGCGCGGTGGAGAGTGGTGAGGATTTTTGAATTTTGAATTTTGAATTTTGAATATAAACTACACCGTCTCGCTTCGCGAGACACCTCCGTTCGGCTGAGGCTGCGTCCCAGTCGTTCTACCCCGACAGACTCAGCCTGCCCTGATACCGCGACGGCGGTACAACCGCCGCCGAACGAGGATTTTTCGTCCTTCTCCTTTCTCCCTTCTCCTTTTTGATAAAATATAGCCGCATCCAACATCACATCGCCTGTTCTTACAATGTGTATCGGAAATTTTTCAAAACCTTCGTTTTTAAGATTTTCAACTGCTTGGTCAGTGGGTGCAAACAAAATGGCAGAGATTCTATCGGTGAGGATGCGGTTGATTTCTTCGGGCATTGCCATATTGAAAGAGCGCAAACCAGCTTCTACGTGTGCTACTTTTACATGCAGCTTGGCGGCAGCAAGTGCGCCGGCTAAAGTAGAGTTGGTATCGCCGTACACTAACACCCAATCGGGTTTTTCTTTCAAGATAATAGCTTCTATTTTTTCGAGCATCTGGCCGGTCATCGCTCCGTGATTTAATCCGTTAACATCCAAATTATAATCAGGTTTCGGAATCTCCATCTCTTCAAAAAATATATCCGACATATTGGCATCGAAATGTTGTCCGGTGTGCACGATAACTTCTTTTATATTAGAAAATTGTTTCATGGCGCGACTTACCACTGCGGCTTTCACAAATTGGGGACGCGCGCCCACTACAGTTAAAATGGTCATGGTTTAGAAATTTTAGGATTTGTTAAAAATTCAGCATCGGTTAATGTCTGCAAAAATGCTTTTAAGTCAGCTATTTGCATTGGTGTTAATCTGGCGCCGCCTTGTTCTAATTTGTGCATTAACGGATGCACATGAGGCGAATATTGCAATCCTGTATTATAAAATTCAAGAACTTCGTCAATCGTTTTAAAACGTCCGTCGTGCATGTAGGGAGCGGAAACCATAATATTCCGCAAAGAAGGAGCGCGGTAAGCTCCAATATCTTGAGGGTTTTTAGTTATAGAAAAACGATCGCGTGGATCATTAGGCTCGGAAGATAATGCATTGTTGTAAAATAAATTGGTGGTAAACAAAGGTGTGCCGCCTCCGCCATGGCAGTGAAAACAATCCGCTCCTTCTTCTGTCGAGAAAAGAATATATCCGCGCATTTCGGTAGCAGTAAGCTGTTCTTCACCACGTAAATACTTGTCAAATTTTGAATTTGCCGAAACCAAAGTGCGTATAAATTGCGCTATGGCTTTTTGAACACGAGAAATATTAATTTCTTCCGTTCCAAAAGCTCTTTTAAACATGGTAGGATATTTGGGATTTTGTTTCAGTGCATACACGGCACGTTCCGGCGTGCTATTCATCTCATGCGGCGCAATAATTCCCATTAATACAACATCTTCCAGTGTTCGTTGTTGAGGATTCGGGTTGGTTTCGTGAATTAATCCGTTCCAAAAATAGCCTTCATGATTAAACACTAAATTTGTTAAAGGCATGGTATTGTGTGGAGTGGGCGCTCCCGATAATCCAAATGTTTCGCCATTGGGAAAACGCGGATTATTCATCCCTACATCAAAATTGTTGGCTTGCACGTGGCAAGTGGCGCAGCTCATCATCGAATCGGGATTGTCGCCGAGATAGCCGGACAAACGTTCATCATAAAAGAGATGGCGACCCAGCTCAATGCCTTCCACGGTAAGCGGATTATCTTTCGGAATATTCAAATTTGTGGGAAAATAGCGCGGAATTGGAAGTGTATAGAGAGTGGCAATGGAGCAATTTTCGGGCTCTTCCGTCTTACAAGAAAGAAATAAGAAGCCTGAGGTCAAAAAACAAAGCAAGCAAAAAAGTAGTTTTTTAGCGTTCATTTTTAAGCTTATAACACATTTTAAAATAACCTGCAAATGTAGTAAAATATTGTCGAGATTAAAAAAAACGTTCTCAAAAAAAAACGAAACGAAATAAGTATATTTTTGCCGCGGAGAGGTGGCAGAGTGGTCGATTGCGGCGGTCTTGAAAACCGTTGAGGTGCAAGCCTCCGGGGGTTCGAATCCCTCCCTCTCCGCCAAATCGCTGCAATAAATACAAAGACAATATATTACAGCAACAGCGTTGCCTAAGCGGGACAAAAACGGGACACTCTTTGTTCCGTTTTTTTTTAGATATAAAGAAAAAAATGTCTGTTAATTTTGCAGTAGTACCGAAAGTTAAAAAATTAAAACCGCACTCCCCTATTCAAAAATAAACGAAATCGTAAAAGTCCGTGATTTCAAACTTTGTAACCCTGTTACGATAGGGCTTCGCCGGTAATAATCAATATTATCCCGGTCTTTAATTTTCTTGTCACTTTCTAACATATTTATTACACCAAATGCTACTTTAAATTCTGTTGTAAATTTGAAATAAGTAGTATAAAAATCGAAGCCGAAGCCGCCTTTTACTTGTGCATCGTAAGGCTTAATAATCGGAATAATTTCGGCTAACACGCCATCCGGTTCCAAGACACGTATTTTATTGTTTTTAGCGCTCATCATATTAATTCCTACTTGTCCGCCTGCAAGAGCATAAAAGCGTACATTGTGCATACGCGAAGATTTAAACTTTATAAATAAAGGAAAATAGATGTAATGGCATTCTATTTTTCTGAATATCAAATCTGTCCATGTGCCGCCACTTGCAGGATTAGGATCAGAGAGTGGCTCAGCAAATTGATAATATAAATTAATATCATGAGCAATAGAAAAGCTGGGAATAAAACGCAAGTCGAAATATTCGCCCAAGCGCATGTTAGCTAGAATACCTACATTGAAAGCGGGCGTAGGTTTAGAATATATCCGCAAAACCTCATTATCAGGAGAAATATTTTCCGGATAGGTATAGTTTGATAGTGTTTTTAAGTTAGCATCTACAATATTGATACCCAGTGAAAAACCATAACGAAAGCGTGCCTTGTCTTCAGCCTCCAAATTAGGCACTCCAAAACGAAGCACTTGTGCAAACGAAGTGCTGCAAATCAAGAAGATGAATGTCAATAGGAGAAAAACTCGCCGCATTGCAATTTTTTAATGGAATAATTTAACGTAGATTGTTTTGTAATATTATTTCGCTCAGGCTTCTTTTACTTCTTCCGTATCGAAACCATACGATTTTGCTCAAGAATTAAAAGCTCTTAAAACAATCCCATTCGCTGAAAAATCTGCATCAATTCTTCATTGGTTTTTACTTTTACTTCGCGGGCTTTGCTGCCCATGGCAGGTCCAACAATACCAAATTCCTCTAATTGATCCATCACTCTTCCGGCACGGTTGTAGCCGAGCTTCATTTTGCGCTGAATTAATGAAGTAGAGCCCATTTGTGTTTGTACAATGAGTTGGGCGGCTTCCTGAAACATGGGGTCAATTTCTCCGGCATCAATAGGTTCATCTTCGCTGCCGCCTTTTCCTTTTTCTTCCATAACATATTCGGGCAACATAAATGCTTCAGGATAAGATTGTTGTTCTTCGATAAACTGGGCAATCTTTTCCACTTCGGGCGTGTCCACAAAAGCGCATTGTAAACGAATGAGGTCGCTGCCGGTGGAAAGCAGCATGTCGCCCTTTCCAATGAGCTGATCGGCGCCGTTTCCGTCTAAAATAGTGCGAGAGTCAATTTTTGATGACACGCGGAAAGCCAAACGTGCCGGAAAATTGGCTTTAATGGTACCGGTAATGATATTAACGGAGGGTCGTTGCGTAGCGATAATTAAATGAATGCCAATGGCACGCGCCAATTGCGCCAAACGTGCAATAGGAGTTTCTATCTCTCTTCCGGCGGTCATAATTAAATCTCCAAATTCATCAATAATTAGCACAATATAAGGCAGATAACGATGCCCCAATGCAGGCGACAATTTTCTCGTGCAAAATTTATGATTATATTCCTTAATATTTCTCGTTTTTGCCAATTTTAATAAATCGTAACGAGTATCCATTTCAACGCAAAGAGAATTAAGCGTTTGTACTACTTTTTTAGTATCGGTAATAATAGGGTCGTCAGTATCGGGAAGCTTTGCCAAATAATGTTTTTCAATGATAGAATAGAGCGTAAATTCCACTTTTTTCGGATCTATTAACACAAATTTGAGTTCCGCCGGATGTTTCTTATAGACTAACGACGTAATAATCGCATTTAATCCCACCGATTTTCCTTGTCCGGTAGCGCCTGCCATGAGCAAGTGCGGCATCTTGGCTAAATCTACTACAAAAGGCTCATTACTAATCGTTTTCCCCAATCCAATAGGCAAATCGTATTTATTATGTTGAAATTTATCGGAATTAATAACCTCCTTCATGGAAACAATTTGCGCGTTTTTGTTGGGCACCTCAATGCCAATGGTTCCTTTTCCCGGAATGGGCGCAATGATACGAATACCTAATGCTGCTAAGTTCAGCGCAATATCATCTTCCAAGTTTTTAATTTTAGAGATACGGATGCCGTCCGCAGGCACAATTTCGTACAAAGTAACCGTGGGTCCCATCGTTACTGAAATCTGCTTAATTAAAATGCCGAAATTCTTGAGCGTGGTTTCAATTTTATCTTTATTTTCCCGCAACTCCGACATGATTGTTTCTCTGTCCATCTCCTTGATTTCGTATTCATTCAACAAATCCGATTCAGGAAATTTGTAAAAGGATAGGTCTAAGCGAGGATCGTAATCTTCCAAGGGTTCGTACTCCTCGTTCGACTCTTCGTTTGGCTGAAACTCTGCCTCTATCTCCATATATAAACTACCCCGTCCGGCTTCGCCGTCCACCCCTTCAAAATTTGAAGGGGATTTATCGTTCATCTCATCTTCAAACCCTTCAATTGGCGCAGAAACGATCTTAAACTCAGCTTCCTCACCACTTGCCACATTCCGATTACCGCCTACCGCATCCCGCTCACCACCAACTGCTGCTCCCTCGCCAATAAAAGTTACTCCTTTATTATCGTATTCATTGCGCAGCTCGTTAATATCTTCCATGTATAAGCCGGAGAGTTTTTGGTTAACAACACCTCTTCCGTCATCGCCGTTCGGATGAGGTTGTGCCTCAGTCTTTCCATATAAACTACCCCGTCCGGCTTCGCCGTCCACCCCTTCAAAATTTGAAGGGGATTTTTCTCCTTTCTCCTTTCTCCTTTCTCCCTTCTCCTCGCCGCCGCTTACCGCCAACCGCTTACCGCTCACAGCAATCACCTCTATCATTTTTTTCGGAGAAATGTTGTAAAACAGCACTAAAATAATGACAAACAGTGCAAAAAGAATCAGTCCGGCGCCCCAATTATGGGTATGTTGAATAAGAATGGTTGAAATTTCGTTGCCGAATGCTCCGGATATGAAGCTGTAATCGGTGTTTGCTAAAAAACATCCGAAAACTGTAGAGAACCAAGCCATGGTAATTAACGTGGTGAGTGTGGTTAAAAACGGAGGAAGAATAGAACGCTCGAAGGTTAATTTAAAACCATAAATAAAAAATAGAAGTACGAAGCCCAATGAGAAAAATCCAAAAGTATAGTTAATAAAGCGGTAGGCTAAATGCGCGCCCACAGCGCCCACAGCATTGTCAATTTGCTCAGTTCCCGATACCACAAACGAAGCATCGGAGCGAAAATGAAAGTAGGAAGAGATCATGGAAATGCAGAGCAAAATAGCAAAAGCCATAAACAAAATGCCATACACTTGCACCATGCGTTTGCTTTTTAAAAAACCCCAAAAAGTTAAACCACCACTTTTTGTACTCTTTTTTTCAGCGCTCTTTACCGCTTTTGAAGCTGCTTTTTGCTTTTTGTGATTTGTTGTAACTTTTTTGTTTGTTTGTTGATAATTAGATAATTTCATGTTTAACAAATGAGAGGGTAAAAATATGTTTTTTTTAGAAAGTAAGATTTTACTATTATAAAAAATAACTTTTAAAATAATGCGTTATTTATCCATTATATTTTGCAAAAAGAAAGATAAAATTGTATGAAAAGTTTGTTTTTATTGCAAGTTCCGGTGTCTAACCCTGATATGATTTCAGCTTTGGCAGCCGAACCCACCGTTGAAAAATTAAGAGTTCTTGATTTGGTATTCTTGCCAGGCAGTTTATGGATTATGGTGCCATTATTAATAATGTTTGCCGTAGCCATCTACATTTTTGTTGAACGCTGGTTAACCATCAGCAAAGCAGCGAAAGAGGAGCGCAATTTTATGAATAACATCCGTGATTTTATTCATTCCGGAAAAATTGAATCGGCTTTAGCATTGTGTAAAGGAAACTCTACGCCCTTGGCGCGCATGATTGAAAAAGGGATTACCCGCATTGGTAAACCTTTGAACGACATTAGCGCCGCCATTGAAAACACAGGACAATTGGAAGTGCACCGCTTGGAAAAACGGGTTTCCATATTGGCTACCATCGCCGGAGCTGCGCCCATGGTTGGTTTTCTTGGAACCGTAGTGGGCATGGTCATCGCCTTCCATGGCATGGAAGCAAACCCAAACAACGTGAATATTAAAGACTTGTCCGGCGGTATCTACACAGCATTAATTACCACCGTAGCAGGACTTATTGTGGGAGTTACTGCGTACATCTTCTACAATATCATCGTTTCCCGAATCTCGCAAGTAATATATATGCTTGAAGCGAAAAGTACGGAATTTATTGATTTGTTGCATGAACCGGTGTAAACGTGGTATGCGGCATACGGTTTGCGCTATGAGAACCTTATACCGCACCACATACCGCAAACCTCATACCTAAAAACCTAAGATATTATGGCAATCAAACTTCAAAACAAAAGAAGTGCAGAGTTTAGCACCGCTTCCATGGCGGATATGGTGTTTTTGTTGCTGATTTTTTTCATGATCACCTCTACTTTGGTGGCGCCTAATGCCATTACGCTGATGCTCCCCAAAAGTGATACAGGCAAGCAGTTGGCATCAAGAAATATTGAGGTTTACATAGATGCAGAAAAAAATTATTATGTAAATCCGAAAGGGCAAAATGCGCAGCCGGTGCCATACGAAGAATTGTTGTTTGTGTTGCAAGGCATTGTGGAAATTGATGATGCCGAGCAACGTACCATTATTTTGCGGGCAGATAAATCAGTTCCTATTGAGTATGTGGTCGCTTTTTATGATGTGTTAAATGCGTTGAATGCCGGATTGGAAGAATCGCAACGATATAAAATGTTATTAGCCACAGAGGCAAAATCGTAATTATGAGTACCGAAAAGAAACATAGGATCATTTCGTCGGTTGTAACAACGGCAACCATGATATTGGTGTTTTTGTTATTCTATTTTTTCGGACTTTACTCGCAAGTACCACCACCCGAAGCAAAACAATTGATTTTGATAGAATTTACCTCCGGCGGAGGAGGTGGTGGAGGCTCCGACATGCCAAAATCAACGCGAAATGTTTCTAGTGATGCACCCAATTTGGCAACTCAAGAAACCGAAGAAGCGCCTGTAGTAGCATCCAATCCGAAACCTACGCCATCGCAAAATGAAAATGCGGTAGTTGCTGAGGCGAAACAGGATCCTGGGGTAGCCTATCGCCCGGGTAGAGGTGGCGGTGCAGGCGGCGGCACGGGTACGGGAACCGGCACAGGAGCGGGCATGGGCTTAGGTTCAGGCGAAGGCGCCGGCGAAGGCTCAGGAAAAGGCATCGGATACGGATCAGGAAACCGCGCCTACGTGAATATTCCTGACGTTAATATTAATGAAAGTGGCGTGGTTTACGTAGAAGTGCACGTTACCGCACAAGGGAATGTGATTAATGCGCGTATTCTCAGCACTCCAAAATATCCAACGAATATTACCAATGCAAAAATTCAGCAAGAGTGCTTGGCACGTGCGCTTTCCGCAAAATACGTTACGGGCAAGGAAGAATTGCGGATTATTGTATTCAAATAACCATAAGGACGTTGGCGCAACGCCTCTACAAATAACGTTTCAACCAATCCTCAATTTCATTCGATAACAAATCTTTCTTGATGATCCTTTTGTTTTTATCCAAAAACATAATCATCGGAATGTGGCGTACATCATACAGCCGTTTTTCGGCAATTTCCTGGTCGTAGTTCCAACCATGCGTCCAATTTTTAAAAGCGCGTGTTCTCAGATAATTACGCCACAAATCTTCACTATCTTCAAAATAGATGGTTACTACTTTTAGTCTTCCGGAAGCAATGGTATTATTAAGTATTCCCATGTCTTTCATTTTATTGCGAAGTTCAACACAGGTAGGACAGTCGGGATGTTGAAAATAAAGCATTAGAAACTCGGCATTAATATCATACAAACTTATTGTATCTCCGTTATCGAGCAAAATATTGAAATCAATCGCCTGTGCTCCTGCATGATTTTTGTCAATAAGATTCAGTTCATATTCGTAGCGCAATCTACGCGTTTCTTCCAAATCGGGCAGGTTTAGAATATCTTTTAACATCGCAATATACAATTCCTCCTCACGGTAAGGCGATTTGATTGAGCCAAATTCGCGCTCCAAAAAATCGAAAAAAGCGTAATACATATTTCTGTTTTTCTTACTTTCATTAAAAACTTTCAAAACAATTGGAGTAGAAGCTTTTGCATCTAATGGAAAAATATGTTGGGCAAATGCTTTAAATTTATTGTCTAAAATGGGTGTATTAAACATACGTTCATCCTCCCATGGAAAATCATCAAAATTATGTTCAGCCAAAAATGAGAATAACTTTACCCTGTTTTGGTAATAATCCTTCGGCGGTTGCGGCGCATCCTTCGAACCTTGAATAATTGAAGCCAATAAAAGTCCTTTATTTTCATTAATCATTTTTTCTTGAAAAGCCCTGCGTTCGGCATAAATATTATCGTATTGCTTAAAGAGCGAATCTGCCAAAACTTGCAACATATAGTCGGGCAATCCTTTTTGTTGCGCTTGCCTAACCTCCGTCTGCAATACGAACTCCTGACGGCGAAATTCCATCATTTGCTTCGTGTATGCCAAATTGGCGCTATTCTCTTTGCTCCCTTCTACTTTAAGATCATCTTTGAGAAACAAAAAGGTAAATTTTTGATTTTTAGCATCTGAAATCAGAAATTCGGAAAGCATTGTAGAATCGGCTAATAAGATGTAAATGCCTGCTGCTAAAGGTGTTTTATCCTTAATTGTAATGTCGTTTTCAAATTTTAGCGCTTGAAAAGTTGTAAACCTCTTACTTTTCGCATCATACGCTTTAACAAAAAGCGTATCGGCGTGAATATTTTCCGTTTTTATTCTAATTTGATAACCGGATTGTGCGTTGGCAATGAATATGATAGTGCAGAAAAATAGGGTGAGAATGCGGTTCATTTATTTTTAATTTTGCGGCAAATGTAATGATTTTTCTAAATTAATGCGTTTAGTCTGAACGAAGTTGATTGATCAGCACATTATTTGCAAAAAAAGTATATTTTCGCGCCCCAAAAAATAAACCAAATTAATTTATTATGGCAACAAGAATCAGATTACAAAGACACGGTAAAAAAAATCAACCTTTTTACCACATTGTAATTGCGGATGGTCGTGCACCACGTGACGGACGTTTTATCGAGAAAATCGGCACCTACAACCCATTGACCCATCCTGCAACTATCAACATTAACT